>Ga0194063_10000029_pt1 | contig 107575 bp, 69 predicted proteins | sample SepL3720m_MetaG_FD_155459 | JGI IMG/M metagenome (GOLD analysis project Ga0194063, IMG submission 155459) | Anoxic zone freshwater microbial communities from boreal shield lake in IISD Experimental Lakes Area, Ontario, Canada - Sep2016-L373-20m | ecosystem: Environmental > Aquatic > Freshwater... | reverse complement strand
CAACAATGAAAATATGAAACATATCGAAGCAAAACTCAGTGAAGTTATGGAAAAACCAGTAATGATACACATCACATTTGAAAACAAAGAGAGTTATTTTGCAAGAAAATTAGAAAAAATCAACACAACTATATAAGGTAAGCTTTGACTATTCTGATATTAAAATGGAAGGTTTTTACTTCTTCGAAGATGAATTTGTCATCATACAGCTGACGCAAAATATCTACCTGCCACGTCATCATTTCAAGAAACATAACTAAATTCTTTGGATGTAATTCAATCAGTTGATCCAACATAATTCTATAATAATCAAGTCCATCATCTCATCCGACAAAGGCTGGTTTTGGTTCTCGTTTTTTGACATTATCTGATACATTCGCCTCAAAAGTTTCTTCAGGTATATACGGCAAATTAGCTACAAGAACTACATTAGAATCCTCCTTGATAAAGGAGGTGACGAACGAAGGTGAGTCGGAGGATTGAAATTCACTAGTTCAGCGAACTAGGAAATCAAGCAAATCTGATTGGAAAAAATCTACCTTTCAAGAAAAGTCAGTGATTAATTTTTGATAATTTCTTTTGGCAATTTCTAGTGCATTAGCAAAATAGTCTGAAAAAATAGCATGAGAAAAATAGCTTGGATTTTGTAATAATACAGAAATTCACAGTACTCCACATCACGTTCCAATATCTAGCAATAAATTATTCTTTCATTGTTCACTGTTAGTTGTTAGTTGTTCGTTGATATATTCCGTCGCTGCAGTGATCATATATTCGGTTTCTGGCCTTGGAATAAGCGTCGCCTCATTGACGAAAAATTCTTTTCAGAAAAAATCTACATGCCCAAGAATATATTCCAATGGTTTTTTATCTTCTACATATGACTTGTAAGCAGTAAGTACTTTTTGTATAATCTCATCAGACAATTCTTGATCCGTATTAGTTCGCAATTCTTCTCTTGAACACTGCAAAAACGTACAAAGAAATTTTTGAAGAACAAATTTTTCTGTAAGATCAACACGTCACAATAACGCTCAAAGCTTCATACCTATCTTTATAATAATAAAACGAATATATGAATACTAAATTTGCCAAAACCAAAACCGTACATCATATTTTACCAGAATTTCATAAACTCATCAGAGAGATTGAAAAATATTCACTAATAATTAGAATAATACCTGGAAGAATATCCAGACAACAAAAATGATCATCTGAAACACATTTTAAAGTTTCCTATCCGACAACCAGTGGTATTAAATGTATTATGAGTAAGGGTGCAACCGCACAAGAACTCTTTATCATCTGCAACGAAAAAGATACAGATGCAATCACAGAATATCTCAACACATTGATTTTTTAATTCGCAATCCGTAATTCGCAATTTTTCAATCTTTTAATCACTTATAAACTATCTTGCATTTAATTTGGCCTATTATTACTAGTTTATTATTAGTATATGTACGAATCCGGATCATAAATACAATTTTTTCGCAAAAAAAAATAAAAATCTGAATAACCCTCAAAGTATTTGGACTCGGTATCATCATAGTAGGATCGCTCTTCGCATATACGTATTTATTGTGATTTATCGGACAGCAAAACCTAGCTTTGACAAATATCATCGATACCAAAAGTTTATTACTCTTCGTAGCATATTGCACACTATTTGTTATTCTGGTAACAGTATTTTTCAAAAACCGATACAAAAGAATTGCACAAATACTTTTAATCTGATCCATTTTTTTCGTAGCAATCGCCTACGGAGGATTCCTTGTAGGAATAAACACATTGATTCTCTATTACTTAGTTTCCGCATACGCAGAGGAGTATATGAAATATTCAGCAGGAAATAATATGTTTCTCGCTAGCAAAGAACCCAACGAAAGTAATCTCATCTTTTTCTGTATCTTAGTCTGATTGTGATTTAGCGCAGTGGAAAATATGTTGTATATAGCAAATAGTGTCATAAATCATGAAAACGTAAACATTATAAATATGTTGATCGGTAGAGGATTAGTCAGTACATTGATTCATATCGTCTCCACAAGTCTGATCGCATTCATTATGATCAAAACCAAAAGAACCAACAGCATTATTGTGCCAGTTATCCTAGGTATCATTGGAGGGTTTTGACTTCACAGCATCTATAATCTAAGTTTACAGTATAGTTTAAGCTACATAACGATTCCGATGGTTATTCTCGCATTTTTCTTGATGACCTATCTGACATTTCAGTCTGATATACTATATAAACAACAAAACTAAATAATGTACCCTCTTTGTTTTAAAGAGGGAGGTATCCTATGGATGGGAGATTTTACAAAAGTAACAAAATCCTCCACCGTTCCGGTCCCCCTCCTTTCAGTAAAGGAGGAATATCTGTTTAGTTTTACTTTTTTGCTGATCTAAATATTTCCATAAGATCATGTTCTGTTCCACCAGAAGTATACACAGATTCTAGTAATGATAATGTTTGGTGAACTCAACGTTTGCACTCATGCTCTATACGTTGTTTGATAAGTAAATACGATTCAAATGATTTGATTTTTTGATAGTCCTGAACTACATTATAGCCAGTCATATGATAAAATTATAAAATAAAAACATTTTTTAGTTTTTCTCTTCAAAAAAAAATCCACCCGTGATCGGGGGACTTGTTTTTTTTTGGAAACCTCCACCAGGATAATTTTAATCACAAAAAAAACAAGTGAAATGAAGTTTTTTTTGGATGATTAAATTATACCGGCGATTTTAGATACTTCAAATTCGAATGTAATGAAGAATTTAAAGATTTCTAAAACAGTCGCGTATAATTTTCAGTGAATACATTTCAAAAAATATTTCACAAAAAAGAGTAACTGAAAAAACTACCCGGCTAAGGTAGTTTTTCTGATCATTTAATTCCCTCGACCGCCAATCCGTATTTTGTGGATTGGATGTGAGAGGAATACCGATTTATCGGTGCAGTAGTAATAAAAAGAGATAAAGACATGGTCGGGTATAGGTATTAAGTTCATTATAGGTTAGAATGGTGGTCTATCCCCACCTTCCGGTAGGGATACCTTGTTACGACTTAACCCCAGTCATCGGTTCTCTCCTTAACCCGCATGGCGAATCTTTAGAGAGCCCCAACTCCCATGGTTTGACGGGCGGTGAGTGCAAGGAACAGGGACATATTCACGGCGACATGGCTGATTCGCCATTACTAGCAATTCCAACTTCATGTAGTCGAATTCCAGACTACAATCCGAACTGAGGGTAGCTTTAAAGATTTGCTCCACCTTGCGGTATTGCTTCTCGCTGTAACTACCCATTGTATGATCTATGAAGCCCCAGACGTAAGAGGCATGAGGATCTGACGTCATCCTCTCCTTCCTCCCGCTTACGCGGGCAGTCTCGTTAGACATATTTAACTAACGATGAGGGTTGCGCTCGTTACTAGACTTAACTAGACACCTTGCGGCACGAGCTGACGACGACCATGCACCATCTGTGAAAAGCGCTATATTGCTATAGCTATACGACTTTCATCGTAGACACAATCCATGTCAAGTCTGGGTAAGATTCTTGGCTTAGTATCCAATTAATCTAGATCATCCACTGCTTGTGTGTTCCCCCGCCTATCCCTTTGAGTTTCATTCTTGCGAATATACTACTCAGGCGCCTCGCTTAACGTGTTAACTTACGGCACCTCCATAACTTTTATAATAACATATGCTATCACAAAAGTTATGGAGACACCTAGCGAGGATAATTTACAGCTTGAACTACCGGGGTATCTAATCCCGTTTGCTCCTCAAGCTTTCGTCCATCACCGTCAGAAATATCATAGTTAGCTGCTTTCGCTTTCGGCGTTCTTTCCGATATCAACGCATTTCACCGCTCCACCGGAAATTCCACTAACCTCCAATATTCTCTAGATATACAGTATCTATTCCCTTTCCACGATTGAGTCGTGGTATTTGAAAACAGACTTGTATATCCGGCTACGGACACTTTACGCCCAGTAAATCCGGATAACGCTTGGGACCTACGTATTACCGCGGCTGCTGGCACGTAGTTAGCCGTCCCTTATTCTTGGTGTACCGTCATTCGTCTTCCACCAAAAAAGGAGTTTACACACCGTAATGCGTCATCCTCCACGCGGAATCGCTGCATCAGGCTTTCGCCCATTGTGCAAGATTCCCCACTGCTGCCTCCCGTAGGAGTATGGACCGTATCTCAGTTCCATCGCGGCCGGACATCATCTCAGACCGGCTACCCGTCAAAGGCTTGGTAAGCCATTACCTTACCAACTACCATGATAGGACGCACCCTCCTCCAAAAGCGATAAATCTTTCCTCACATCGGATTTCACCATCGTGAGCATATTGAGAATTAGCTACATCTCTATAGTTGTTCTCAACTTTTGGGCAGATTAAGTACGCGTTACTCGCTCGTTTGCCACTAATTTTACCTTGTATTGCTACAAAATAAAACTCGTTCGACTTGCATGTGTTAGGCGTTCCGCTAGCGTTCATCCTGAGCCAGGGTCAAACTCTTCAAAAAAAACCATGCTTTATCTCTTTTTACTACTATTAATGATCACACAGACTAGTTGAATCGATCGATAAGCTAAATAGTGAAGACGGTGAGAGGGATATTGGGGTTGAAGAGTTTATTAAACTTCTCAGCCATCGTCATGAAATCGCTTATTACAATTTGATCTATTCATCTACTGTAATGGTGGCGCTAATCTACTTTCCCAGTACTGACAGTACAAGTATCATCGACCGGCAAGGACTTAACTTCTGTGTTCGGAATGGGAACAGGTATTTCCCCAAGCCGTATCAACACCACCGTTAGAGTAAATGAAGTTCGCTTGTAATGAAATGGCTATTCATTGCAATAGTATGATATATTACGTTTAAAAAAACAATAAATCTCGCTCGATCTATTAGTATGTCTCTGCTAAATCCGTTACCGGACGTACACATAACACCTATCAACCTCATAGTCTATAAGGGATCTTACCTCCGAAGAGAGAGCAATCTTATCTTGAAACAAGTTTCCCACTTAGATGCTTTCAGTGGTTACCTTTTCCCAGCGTGGCTATCCAGCTGTGCCACTGATGTGACAACTGGTTAACTAGAGGCTAGTCCATCCCGGTCCTCTCGTACTAGGGACAGCGTTTCTCAAATTGCTTACGGTTACAGTAGATAGGGACCGAACTGTCTCACGACGTTCTGAACCCAACTCGCGTCCCGCTTTAATAGGCGAACAGCCTAACCCTTGGGACCTTCTACAGCCCCAGGATGCGACGAGTCGACATCGAGGTGCCAAACGGAGCCGTCGCTATGAACGCTTAGGCTCCATTAGCCTGTTATCCCCGGAGTAACTTTTATCCGTTGAGCGGATCCCCTTCCACATGGAAGATCCGGATCACTTTAACCTACTTTCGTATCTGTTCGACCTGTTAGTCTCACAGTTAAGCTTGCTTTTGCTAATATACGTCCACCACGGTTTCCATCCGTAGCAAGCAAACCTTTGTACGCCTCCGTTACTTTTTAGGAGGCACCCGCCCCAGGTAAACTGACCAACTGACACTGTTTCCCGTTTTTGCGAGATTAGAGATGCTATATGCGTTGAGTGGTATCTCATTGTTGACTCCGCCCGGACCAAAGTCCAAACCTCAAAGTCTCCCACTTATGCTGAGCAACACATACTACAGCCCAATATCAATTTACAGTAAAGCTTCACAGGGTCTTTCCGTCTAACTGCAACTACCCGGCATTTTTACCGGGAATGTAATTTCACCGAGTCTAAGATTAAGACAGTGTGGAGATGGTTGTGCCATTCATGCGCGTCGGAACTTACCCGACAAGGTATTTCGCTACCTTAGGACCGTCATAGTTACGGCCGTCATTCACCAGTGCTTAACTTTCGAGCTTGCACAAGAAAGCATAACATTCTGGCATTGGACAGGCATCACTTCCTATACATCCTCTTTCGAGTTAGCAGGAAGCTGTGTTTTTGATAAACAGTCCCCCCCACGTCATTCGCTGCGACCTGTATTGCTACAGGCAGGGCTTATTGCTAACTTACGCCCGCTAATTTGCCAAGTTCCTTAATCATTAGTTATCTCGATTGCCTTAGTATTCTCTACTATCCTACATGTGTCTGATCTGAGTACGAGTTATATACACATAAGTTTAGCGGGTTTTCTAGGCACCAGAATTATGAGAATCAATCAATCCGAAGACATCATTTCCGATCGGGCTTGAGAATAAGAGCGGATTTGCCTACTCTTACCTCTCCAATTGCTTGGAGATCTTGCCATCTCGACCCCAATTCTTTTGGGGCTCTCACACATCCCAATGCGTTGCCGCATCACTGTATATATAAGGGCTGGAATATTAACCAGCTATCCATCGACACCCCGTTTCCGGGTGAGCCTTAGGTCTCGCCTAACCCTACGACGATGAACGTTGCGTAGGAATCCTTAGGATTTCGGCAGCAAGGATTTTCGCCTTGCGTCGTTACTTATGTCAGCATTTTTACTTCTCTATAGTCCAGTCGAAGCTCACGCCCGACCTTCAATCCATAGAGAACACTCTCCTACCGACTTATTCGCCGAGGCGAATAGTCTTTCAACTTCGGTATATAGCTTAGCCCCCTTACGTTTTCGGCGCACCTTCGCTTGTCCAGTGAGCTATTACGCTTTCTTTAAAGGATTGCTGCTTCTAAGCAAACCTCCTGGATGTTTAAGCAAAGACACCTCCTTTTCCACTTAGCTATACTTTTGGGACCTTAGTTAGAAATCTGGGCTGTTACCCTTTTGACCACGAAGCTTAGCCCCCGCAGTCTCACTTTGCAATATTCCTCATAGCATTTGAAGTTTAACAAGGTTTGGTAATGCCTTTCGACACCCCTAGCCTTATAAGAGCTCTACCTCTATGAGATCTTCATTGCAAGCTGTACCTAAATACATTTCGGAGAGAACCAGCTATCACGTAACTCGATAAGCTTTTCACTCCTACACACAAGTCATCGGAAGGTTTTGCAGCACCAACCCGTTCGGTCCTCCAGCATAGTTTCCCATGCCTTCAACCTGCCCATGTGTAGCTCGTCACGCTTCGGGTTTATTGATAGCAACTAGTCGCCCTATTCAGACTCGGTTTCCCTACGACTCCGGCTATAACTGCCTTAGTCTCGCTACTACCAATAACTCGCTGACCCATTCGTCAATAGGTACGCGGTCACTCGCCGAGGCGAGCTCCCACTCCCTTGTAGGCTAAAAATTTCAGGATCTATTTCACTCCCCTTCCGGGGTTCTTTTCACCGTTCCCTCACGGTACTATGCACTATAGGTGTAAAAAGGTATTTAGCCTTACCCAGTGGTCTGGGCAGATTCATGCCGGATTTCTCGTGTCCGACATTACTCAGGAACTACTAAGGAGGTGGTTTGCTTTCGAATACGGGACTATAACCCTCTATGATGTTCCTTTCCAGAAACTTCTTCTAACAAAACACAATATCCTCGAATTCTTGCTAGAGAACTCAAAGTAGCCCTACAACACCTCTTATAGCAACGCCTAGCAGCTTACACTATAAAGGTTTGGGCTCTTCCCTGTTCGCTCGTCACTACTAAGGGAATCTCATTACGATTTCTTTTCCTCGTGCTACTGAGATATTTCACTTCACACGGTTGTGGTCATTTACGACATCCTGATGTACAGGATAGGTTGCCCCATTAGGATATCTCCGGTTACAAGCGGTTACTGGCACCTTACCGAAGCTTTTCGCAGCCAATCACGTCCTTCATCCACCTTTTTACCCAAGGCATCCATTTTTAGCCTTTAAAAAGATTTATTGTTTTTATAATAAACGTAATATATCATACTATTGTTAAATACCCACATCATAGAGCACGCTTTTTTTCGTGTAGAAAAAATTTGTGCAAGGTCGTTTATAGTAATTTATATACACATTGCAAGACTTTATTGGAGCTTTTTTACTGTATTTCTAGGCCAGGTACAAAGCTTTCAAACTCACCAAAACATACCATTTACAAAAAGTTTTTTGAAAAAAAGTCAATTTAGATTATTTATATTAAGCATATCTTTGGCAAAACAATGTATGGTAAATAAAGGGAGGAGATATTTTATTTAGTAGACAATATGGACAAAGAAAAAAAGTCAAATACGTGTATATATTTTTAATGAGAAACATCAGATAGAATTGGATATTTTATAGAGTATTAAAATAAAAAATAGAACAATTAGAATGTCGACACCAAAAACACAATCAACAATCTGATTAAAACATGATAGAGATAAGATAGTCACATCCAATATATGTTTGTATCATATCAATAGTTCATCACAATGATATATTCAAGAAACGATAGTTGCGTCCCTCAGATGTAACTTTATTCTTAACTTGGAGAAAGTTAAAGGTTTGTTTATATATCATCGTATGAGAAGGGGTCGATTGTATATTCTCCTTCAAAAATATTTTTCTATTTTTGATTGAAGAATATATACTTGCCAACTCATCAATTCCTCATTATATTTCGGAATTATTTGGTTGGCAGAGTATGAGATCGCTGAACGAAGCACACACATTTAAGAATATCAATTATCAACAAATATAAGGAACACAATCGACAGCTTGCCCCGCATGCAACTGCGGGGAGGGGTTTCCCGCCAAAGGCGGATAAATTTGGTTTCTTTTTTGACCTGGAAGCAAAAAAGAAACGCCCAGACGGCGAGTCGATAGATAATGTATTATTTTTTTTAAAATATTTAAATACTCCGCTGGGATTACTTTGAAGTTATAAATAGTTCAGTAGATGTTTGACAAAAAAATCTTTATGAGTATAATTAAGTATAAGCTAAAAGAGCCAAAATAATAAAATAAAAAAACGGCTTTGGTATACTTTATGTTTTATCCAAAACATGAACAAAAAACTTCTCATTACTCTAGGTATTATAGTGTGAGCAATATATGCGATAGGAAACGCTGGTATTATGCTCAATTTCACCGATCTCAACATCCAATCATTTGGAAATAAATTTTCTCTTGTTCATTTTATGGCACCAGGAAATGATTTTGTAGGAAGTGTTTTTTGGTTATCATCCAAGTCCATACCATGAATAATAGTAACACTAAACGGCACGAACAAAACATGTACCAAACAACTCAAATGACTTTATTTCAATTCACAAAGAGGACAAAGATTGCGACCATTGGATAGCGAGACACTTACCCTATTACAACAGCAAAACAGTGCATACACATGACTCAGCATAACGTGATGACTGTACACAAGCTGTGAAAACACAAGTCCCTATAGTATTTTTTGATCTATAAAATATACTCGATGAGGTAGGGTTTCACATATTGTAGCAGGAACAAAGTTGGAGTACACCCAAAACAAAATCACCGCAGAATTTGCAGATAGCTTCCAATATTTTGACAATAAAATCCCTCTCGGATATATCTATGATAGTAATGGAGGTATAGGATTCGTAGGAGGAAGTCTCATCGGTCACCAAAATCTGATAAATTTTTTAAATAATGGATGATCTATAAATAGCGGATTTACGTATTCATGAAATACAATTATTTCCAACAATTGATGACGATCAACAATCATACCAATAGAGAATAACGCTATGGAGACGATGCGAAATCTTATCATCCAAGGAAGCGTAGGATTATCCAAATCAATAAACGAATCGGAAAGACTTTCTTTGTTAGGTAATTTCGAAAACAAAACAGTCATCTACAATGGAAGTGATATCAACTCATCAACATTAATAAATATTGCCAAACAAAAGACACAAACGCTTTGCCAAGGAAAAACTAAATATTCAGACACAATATTGGCGGCTTCCTCAGAAAACATCATCTGTATAGAAAACCAGGATTTGACTATCAATCTTAATGATACAACCACATACGAAAACAAAACGCTTATTATAAAGAGTGGTAATGTTATTTTAAGTGGATGAATGAGAGAAACATCACCAGCACTTGATCTTTTTATAAACAAAGGAATACTCTACTTACCAGATCCACTGACCACACGACAGACGTTCAATCAACAATGATTTCCTAACAATAGCAATATAGCAAATTCCTGATTTTATCTCAAAGGAAACTTTATCATCAACGGATTAATTATCTGAGGAACTCCAGGAAATGAAACATGATTTAATCACAAACTTCATCTCCAAGGAAAAGTAACAACGCTCAATACCCCAATTGAAGCTAGTACAGGAAGGGTCAGTCAAATAACAGATATGTTTGTGTCAGATAGGTACAATAATTTTATCAATCTACAAAATATATTTACACGAAGATGTACATTTGCTTGAATAGGTAGCGATGGAACATTATGCAACACAGGAGGCGTTATTTCTACTACACCACTAGTTATCCTAAACGGAAATTATCCATCAAACATATTACAATAAAATAACAAATAATCAGAAAAAGACATAGACCAGATCCAAAGTATTTATTCAAAAATAAATAAATGAAATATACTATATATAGTAGGACCAATAAATTTTTAAACAAACTATGGAAAGACATAGACAACGCAAACACATCTATATATATAGAAATGTATATTTTTGGAGATGATAATAGAAAGCCATATAACTTCATAGAAACATTGATAAAAAAAGCCAAAGAAGGTGTTGTAGTAGTATTAGTTCTTGATGCGTTTGGAAGTAAGGAATTGGAGAAAAAAGACATTGAAGAGATGCAAAAATCAGGAGTAAAAATACATTTTTTTAGTAATCGACTGAGAAGAACACACAGAAAAATAATCATAATAGATGAGCAAATAGCTTTTTTCGGATGAGCAAACATCAAAAACAACACAAGAAAACGATTGGACTTACAGATAAGAATCAAAGGAAAAATAAGTATAAAACCATTTCTTAAAACATTTGCCTATACCTACAAAATGTGCGGTGGAACAAACAAAGATATCATTGCATATAGCAAAAAATCATTTTTCAAAAAAATAAAATCGTTTCTTCTAGAAAATTTACCTGGACATAAAACATACCGTCTTACAGAGTATTACAAAGAAAAAATTATTCACGCAAAAACAAATATAAAAATAACCACGCCATATTTTATGCCACCACGTTGGATGATAGCACTTTTAGATGACGCACAAAGGAGATGAACAAAAGTAGAAATTATGATTCCTTATGATACGGACATCAAAACATTAAATAAAATAAATTATTACTATATCAACAAACTAACTGACATGGGAATAATATTTTATGCCATTCAACAAATGAATCACGCCAAAATGATGATTATAGACAATAGAGAAGCAGTAATATGATCAGAAAATATCGATCACTTATCATTTAGTCATAACTTCGAAATAGGTGCGTTTTTTACACAAGAAAAAATAGTACATAAAATTATAGATATTTTCGATTGACGGAAAAAGAAATCAGTATCGTATACGAAATTGAATACAAAGTTAACATTGCGAGACAAATGTATCCGCGCAGCATATAGAACAATATTTTATATTATATAGCAAGGAATAATTTCTTGCTTAAAATAGAATCTACAAAAGTAGAAATTGACTTTTGATAAAAAAGATATATATATAAGATATCTTTATATTAAAAATACAATTATGCCAATATTTAAAAAACAAGAAAATATTATAACAAAAGAAAATGATTTAGATTGGATAACATGACGTCTTATACCAGACAAAATTATACAAACAGGAAATTTTTCATCTCCCAATCGTCGATGACACGACTATATGTTGTGGACAGCCGTAGATGAAAATCTACTACCAAAAGCAATCATAGCAAGCCTAGGTAAATCACTCGATATCTTAAGCCACTATATCCAAGAGCAAACAAACAAGGATCTAGTAAATATATTGATCAACTGCAGAGACTATATAGACATATATTTCAACGCAACGAAAACACATCCTAAATATATTAATTTTTTTGATAAATGATCCAAAGATACCGTTCAACTCAAAAAAACGATAGAGGACCTTCAATCATGAATAGCATATCTTTGAACAGAGGCCCTCTCTGAAAAAATGCAATATCAAATAAGCATAACAAGTCTTTGCCTTCGTGAGATTATAATAAACACCGTATGACTAAAGGAGGTAGCTCATTTTCCTAGTCAAGTAAAAAACAAATTAGATAATTTTAAGCTCAGAGCATTTTTGCTTGAGTCTCATTACAGACGGGAAGAGGGAAGAGGAATCATCGATTGTCGTAACAAATAAAATTAACTCTACAAGGAGGTATACACATATCCATAGAACAATAGTGTAAATTACATAAATACCAATAATTGCTTTAAAAAGCGATAAAAAATAAGTATTGACTTATTATATAAAATATATATTGTAATACACAATAAAACAATATAAAAACAAAAAAACATACCATGATTCAGACAAAAAAACAGGAATTTGTAATGGCCATTATTGATGGCTTCAAAAAAATGAAGGAATTTGGATACTGTAAAGAAACTCCAATTTACACAATTGGAGTGGCTGGTTCAATAAAATCCCCAAAAGGAAAGATCTTTAGAACCAAATACGTTTCCATCAGCCGGATACAAGAAGGATTGGAATGTGCAATAAAAATTTATTGTTATGCAACAAAAGAACATTTCACACTTCCAGCAAACACCGCCAAACAAGTGGATGAAGTAGTAACATGGATGTTGGACAACAATATTATGCCCAGCATAAAATCAATGAGAACGTTGGTAATACCAAAACAATCCATCAAATTCTAAACAAAAATCTATAAACCATTACCATGAAAAAATTACGATATTTGGAAACTATGGCAGCAGGAACATTGATGCTGTCCAAATACTTTCTGGCCATATCGAGTGTATATGGTTGGTGGTTGTCTATTTTGGGATACGCCTTGACTACAATCTTCAATCTGAAGATTAAACTGAAAATAGTAGCCATTGTGGTCACTGGACTAGGACTCTTATCTGTATTCGGACTGTATAAATGGAGCTACGAGATACACGGACTACAAGCAATAGACTTTATAATTATTGGTGTAAGTAGTATATTTGCTACGATACTGATAATCAGAGAGGCTAAAGCAAAAAGACCATTTTGGATACTCCAAAGCATTGCGACCATCGCTTTCACGGTAGCATTCATAACACTAGGAATGAAACTCAATATCGGCTGGTATGCACTCTTGATAGGGCACATAAACAACATGTACCTATACTATAAGAATAAGGCATACATAGTCGCAACCATGCAAGTAGTGTCGATTATCATCGTTCTGGTAAAATTATTGGGATGAAAAAAATCTACCGAATCTGAGCATTTTTGCTCAGATTTTTTTATAATGATAGAAAAATAGACATTCATTTTTTTCAGTTTAAAAAAACCGCAGAGACACTGCGGAGGCATTCGTTGAAAATTATCCCAAAACCAATATGGTCGGTAATTCTTTTTGTATGAGGCTCACAATTGCTTGAGAGACAGGATTCGTTTTAGGAGACGTTATAATAACCTCACTCGCTATCCATTCCCAAGGACTAACATCTGTTGAACTATTTCTACAGACAGAAACGAGGGTTGAGGTGCCAAAGACATCAATACTAGTAGAATATTTCTGGATGTGATGTCCAGCCCTACTGAGAATAAATATTATGGCACCCATAACGGCACCATAAGACATGTTTGGGTTAGCGATTTGAATAACTTCTTTCATATATGTTTTTATTATATAGTAATTTACTATATAAATATTATAATATATAAGTCAATAGAAAATAAAACAAATGGTTCTGCGTAAGAGAATTGAGAAAAGAAAGAAATATAGCAAAAAAGAGGGACAACGCCCTCCGTAAAGAATCAGATATATTAGTTTTTATTGAGCGAAATATACACTAAGATCTATAGTCTGATTGAGTTTATTTTTTAAGGTATCTTCAGCACTTACGACAACAGGACCAAGTGAGTCCATGGTAAAGTTAGCTGTGTTTCCACCTTTAAATTCATAAAGTGTAACACCATTTCTAGTGATATTCCCTCGTGCAAGACCAGATTCTTCATCAAGCGGAAGCGTAATAACATAGGCGCCAGAAGCATTTTGGATGACCTTGATGCCAGAGATCATGATTTTGGGTGCAGTAGTATCAGCTGGAGGAGGAACAGCACCAAACGTTAACGTTACTTGTGTACTGGTCTTGTTAGAAAATCCAGCAAAATCAAATGCCACGAGATCTAAAGTATAGCTACCATTTTTAAATCCAGTTCAGGAGATTGTTATCTGTTTGGTATCGGTAATGCTTTTGGTGTTTCATTGAGGATATTCAAACAGTCCAACTTGCTGTTTATTGAGGAGCACCAATACTCTTCTAATATTTTTGGGACCATTGACACTATAAGACACGGTAAATGGAGATCAAATAGTAGCATTGGAACTCGGCGCACTAAGAGCTACTTGGATATTGGTATCAGGTTTTTCATCTCTACCTGGACACATTTGGACAGGCATCTGGACAAAGATATTGTTGAATGTATAGACAACTTTACCACTAGATGATTTGACTAAGCCAACATCACCCGAGGTAAATGCGGTGGATTCCTGCCATCGTTGAGTGATTTCTGCAAGATCCATGCCATTTGGCATAAAAGTAGTTGGTGTAATCAAATATCATTTTTTTACCTCACCAGGCGCAGTATAAGGACTAACCAATCCATTACACATACCATCAAAAGTGATAGGAGATGCTCATTCATCTGAAGCAAGTCCTGGAGAATTTTTGTATTTTACGGTACTTATCGTAAGATCACCAGGTGTGGTAGAACTAGCAGCTTTACCAGAGATTTTGGAAATAGATACACTCATCAAATCGACTTCAGGGATATTTTCATTGGTGATATAATTATTTTTCATAAGCCAAGAAAATATTTTCTTGACAGGAGCAGCATGGATAGTTCAACCAAAAGCATTGATATTCATTGGCGTACCATCAGCGTTTCCTGCTCGAAATAGCATCACTTTGCTTGGTGTATACGCAGCAAGCCATCAATCTCTCGCACGATTTCCTCTATCAGTTTTTGCATTGGAAGTTCAAGTTTTGAGTGCATATTTAAGTCCAGCTACAGTAAATTTATTTTCCCAACCTGGAATTCTATTTGCCGTATCAGACAGGATTTTCCACATCAAAGAGATAATTCACGGTTTGATTACTTCTTTTTGTAATGTTTGGCCGGTCTTTTGATAAAGGATAGATCAATCTCTTGATCTAATTTCCAAGATAGGATTGATTGCTGCGGGAGTAGATGTGGTGAGATGGGTATATGCATTGGCAAACTCAAGCATAGTGACTTCAGCAGCTCACAAAGCCAATGGATATCAATATTCTACATTATCCGAGATTCAACTCAGTCCAAGACTTTTAAGAAATGGCTTAGCTACAACCTCACCACCAAGTGCAGTAAATGTTTTAGCAGCTGGGATATTCCTACTATGTCCAAGCGCCCATTTAAGAGGCAACATGCCCTCAAACTTATCATCTGCATTATTTGGTTTATCACCTCAAATCTTGAAAGGAATATCATAAATCGGAGAATCAATCGTCAAAGGAAGTTTTTCCAACGCTAAAGCATAGATAAATGGCTTGATAGATGATCATGTTTGTCTTGGTCTTCTTACCATATCGTTTTGTCATTGGATAGTAGTATTGAAATAGTCGATAGAACCTACATATGCAAGCACATCACCATTTTTACTATCCAAATAAATCATAGAACTATTGTTAGCGCCATTATCTTGAAGCACAGCATTATTCGAAAGAATAGCTTCTTCAGCTACTTGCTGAATCTTACTATCAAGGGTTGTCTTGACAACAAATCATCATTTACTCAGAGTACCAGATCCATAGGTTTTTTCGAGTTCTTCGATGATCCACTGAACAAAATGAGGCGCCTTGATAGGAAAAACATTTCTACGGAAAACATAATTGATACCTTGGATGATAGCATCTTTGAGTTCTTGTGCAGAGATATATCCATCCTCATACATCCTATCCAAAGCTAGGTCCTTCCTTCCATTGGTATATTTTACATCAAGGACTGTTCACGAAATATTTATAGTAAATGATCAGATGCCACCAATAAATTTGACCACAGCATTATTACTTTTTTTATTAGAGAGATCTGCGTTGTTGAGGATCTGAGTAAACTTTTCAGTCACCGCTTTTTGTACATCTCCAGAAAAAAGTACGGGATTGTTGTAGGTATCTTTGACAACAAAAGAGCCTACGACCAAATCCCTATTTTTATATGGATTATACAATGATGGTCACTTAGGGATAGAAGCCAAGATAGCGGCCTCCAAAACAGTCAAACTTTTGGCAGACTTATCAAAATACGTTTTGGATGCTGCCTCTATACCAAATGCGTTATTTCCAAACGAGATATAGTTGAGATACAATTCAAGCGTTCTATCTTTCATTTCTTTACGAAGTTGTGCAGCAGAAAGACTACCATTTCCCTTACGAATCATTTTTTCTAACACACCACTCAGTTTACTCGTCAGAAGAATCTCTTTGATTTTTCTGGTGATTTTTCTATCTTTGGTCAAAAGAAGATTTCTGATTAATTGTTGAGGAATGGTAGATGCTCACTGTACCCTTGAACCAGGATTGATGATAGCGCTGATAGCAGCTCTAACCATTCCCATAGCATCTAATCCATTATGTTCTCGATAACGTTGATCTTCAAGGGCCACGATGGCGTTGACCATATTCAACGATATTCACGAATAAGAAACATATTCTCTATTTTCATCAAACAATTTATACAGAACCTCTCCATTTCTATCTTGAATAATCGTAGCCTCACTAAAGACCATATCATTTATTTTACTTACATCAGGAAGATCAATCAATATGTTTCTGGTAAACCAAAAACCAAAAACAACAACGCCCAAAACAAAAACTGCAAGCAACCAAAATACTGCCTTCTTTTTTTTATTTGGTTTGCTATAATTATAATATGAGGACGAAGAGGTATGTGATTTCCCACTAAAATTTGGAGAATAAAGTCTTTTTTGTTTAAAATAACTCATTACTTTATGCAAAAAATTTAAAAAGCCTACTGATAGATAACACAGTAGACTCGTTATAGAAATATATGATGTATTTTCAATGGGTAAACTTTAGATGTTAATGATTTTGAAGAGCTATTTTTCTAATAATCTATTTTCCATAGATATAACAACTAATCTTACTATTATCCGTTTGTTCCCAACGCTTACTGACTACAAATTTTCATAAATAATTCATATCTTCGATGATCATTTTTCATTCATCAGGAAGATAGTTAATAACCTTACCTACATGTCCAGCACTTGATCTAAGTCTACTATACACAATAATTGCACCCACAGAAGGCGTTTTACCGACTCTAAGTCCAGCAGCTTTTGCTCAAGCACACCACTGATTTGCATTTCCTCCAAACGGCCTATCTTGAGTAGTTTTTGCTTCATCTATAAACGGAAAGATATCTGGTCTTAATATAGCAGCATACCATGTACAGTATCCTACAGCAAATCCATTTTTGATTTTCTTGGTATAGGTCCATTTTGAGATAATAACACCTTGAGTATTTGGTTCATCACTGTTGTCAGCCGCATAGATAATGGTCGCTGTTTTCTTTTTGCTTGGAGCAGGAACAACCTTACCAGCTTTATTTATAGTAGGTCTATACGTAATAGTTGTTCTCGGAATGATTTCTATCTTTGGTTCTTCGAGCAATCATACCTCATAAGCCTTTTCTTTGGTAATATTGATAAACACTTCTTGGTCAGGAGCAAGTATTTCCGTCTCATCTTGAATATAGTTTAAGGTCATCAAATCTTGAAGATCGAGTTTGTACATATTAGCAAAGACAACAACATTAGTTTTTTCATCAATGGTATATACAATACCATCTACCTTATTGGAAACTTTCAATATCTGTCCTGCCTCCAAATCATTTTTTTTAAGATTATTTTCTTTTTGAATACTAGAAACAGTCGTTCAGAAAACGCCTGCTATTTTGAGCAAAGTATCTCAGTTTTGGACAGTATATTGGACATTATTATTATCATCCACATTTACATTGATATTGTCCAGATTGATTTCGTAAGAGACTCCATCATCACTTTCGACAAAACTTGAATTAATAGCTAATTGTTCTTGTTTGTTTTCAAACAGGTCTGCGTTTGCAATAACAAAAATGAAGAACACAATAAAACATAACGATAAAACGAATTTGAAATAGTTTACACGATTAAATTTTATCATACAAGACAAGAGTGATAAATGGCGGAGAGAGTGGGATTTGAACCCACGGTCCGGTTGCCCGGACGGCTGCTTTCAAGGCAGCTGCATTCAACCACTCTGCCATCTCTCCACAGATACAATAAGGGGTTTCTTACGTGATTGAATACTTGCAGTGGGAAATACTAATTATTTGCAATTGTTTTTCAAGGAAGAAATATACTGGACATTTCCGACATTTTTTAGTTCGATCGCTTCAAAATTTTTCTTTTGAATACGAAAACAATACACAGGGAGAAAACATTGAATTCAGACAGATATTTGTTATTGATTATCTACCGATGCTAAATTTTAATTTCTGAATTTTACATTCTAGATTAAGCATGAGATATCCCACTAAACGTGTGCAAACATGAATGAACAACCCAATCTTGAGAAGCATTTCCGAAGAGATCGAAGAAATCAGTGATGAATTGATAATATTTTGTCATAAACTTCAGTTACTTATGTGGCAAAACAAAGGCGTAGGATTAGCTGCCCCTCAAGTAGGAGAAAATATAAGGGTGATTGCTACTAGCCAACGAGACAAGAAAAAAACAAAAGACAAGCTCTTGGGAGAAACCATAATGATCAACCCAAAAATTATAGAAAAATCCAAAGAAACTATCCTTCGAGAAGAAGCATGTATCTCTCTGCCAAACTGTATAGGTATGGTAAAAAGGCACAATGCAATTACGGTAGAATTTATGGATATTCAAGGCAAAAAGCAAAATAAAAAATATAAAGAATTTAATGCCGTGATCATTCAACATGAAATAGACCATCTCGATGGAATATTATTTATGGATAAGATCGTAAAAGTGCCTGAGAAAAAAAAGAGTAAAAAGGTTTAGAAAATTGCTAAACAATGAAATGAAAAAGATACGAGAAAGACTAAAAAATTTTATTGAACCGATATCATATACAAAATGAAGATGGCGAATGTTTTTCGGTACAGAAATTTTTGATGGATTTCAAAGTATATTCAAAATACAAATAGGCGCTTATATTATAGCTGCCATAGAAAGAAACGATATAGCAAACATTAAATTTTGGTGTATTGTCTTGGGTGTGGTATTTTTGCTTTCTTATATTATGGGATGGCTAGGAGAAATGACAACAGAGGTAGCCAACAATTTATCACATTTGGGGCTCAGAAAAAAATATTTTGAAAAATACATTCATCTAGACAACACCAAAACAGAAAAAATATGAACAGGAAAAATGCAAAACATTATTTTTGAATGAATTGGTAATCGAGTAGCGATACTCAACGATACGATACCAGCAACTATCGTAGAAGTATGAGCAATACTTTATGCCTTTGTGTTGATAGCAAACAAGGCTCCGAATCGAAAATATTTTGTAGGATTTGTAGGATTATTCATAGTTTCGGGGGCGCTTATGCGGATTGGATTAGGCATACTCAAACAAACAAGAAAAAAATCAAAAGAAATAACGTTGGACCTAACCCGTAGAGACGTTAAGATTATTATGTCAAAATTTGAAATACTACAAAACAATAAGCTCTGAGAGGAAATGAATAAGCAAGGCATATTGGTACACCAACTCATCAGACTGCGACAAAGGGGAAATACAGTAAAACTTTTACGACAAACAGGGGCAAATGTAATTATAGATGGTATGCAATTATGAATATATATGGTAGTGGGGATAGGAATAATCACAAAAAACTATGATTTTGCTTATATGGTATTGTTATTATTATTGCTTGGTACGGTAAGTAGATATATATGGAGAACTAGAGAACACCTCAAAGAATATTACAAAGGAATTGTTCATATAGAAAAACTTAGAGAAACATTTGCATCAATACCGCAAATGAAAATTGGTAAGGATGAAAGAGATTTTATTTACAAAACATGAGACATTGAGATCAAAGATATATCGTTTGCATATGAAAAAAATACCATTTTCAAAAACTTTACGCTGACCCTACAATGAGGCACAAAAACTGCATTTGTAGGATCATCTGGTAGTGGGAAAACCACATTAATCAAACTTTTGGCAGGGTATATTAGGGCCGATAAGGGAGAAGTGATAATTGATGGCCAAAAAATATCAAAAATAAAATTAACTGACTATTACAAACATATTGGTTATCTCTCTCAAGAACCATCGGTATTTGATGGAACCATCTATGAAAACCTCGTATATGCGCTTGATAAGGAACCAACAAAAGAAGCACTAGAAAATGCAATCAATGAAGCAAAATGTGAGTTTATCCGAGAATTTGAAAATTGACGAGAAACAGAAATCGGAGAAAGATGAGTCAGATTAAGTGGTTGACAAAAACAAAGACTAGCTATAGCAAAGATTATGCTCAAAAACCCAAACATTATCTTACTTGACGAACCAACATCTGCACTTGATAGCTTCAATGAAGAACTCATAAACATAGCTCTACACAATCTTTTCAAAGGTAAAACGGTTATCGTAGTTGCCCATAGACTACAAACAGTAAAAACAGCCAATCGTATTTTGTTGCTTGAAAATGGAGAAATACGTGAAGAATGAACCCACGGAGAGCTCATAAAATCAAATGGACAATACAAAAGAATGTTAGATCTACAAAGTTGATTTTAATCAAAACAATACATTTATTTCATTATTCCAGATCATGATACAAAACAGATACAAAGATGGTCTTAGAGAAAACAATCAGACTATAATAGATCTTTCTCCTGCAAATTATACCTTGAGAATAGAGTTATCGCTTGAGATGAAGAAACGAATAATAGACAAGCCCACGTCAAAGATTTTAGAAATAGGGAGCGGAGAATGTGATCTGACAAAATATATTCTCCAAAACAATAAATTCAGCGAAATCGATTGTTTAGATGTTGCTCAAGAGATGATAGACGCAGCTAAACCAATAATGAAAGAATATAGAGAAAGAATACATTTCATGTGTGAAGATGCCCTAACGTATCTAGAAAACACAGAAAAAAAATATGATATCATCACTTCCGCATGGACATTGCACAACTTTACACAAGAAAATAGAAAAAGAGTATTTGAAAATATATATGCGAATTTAACGAACAATGGTAAACTTATTATCCTTGATAAAATATATCCAGATGTCGATGAAGAGGAAAAGAAAAGACTACTATATATACAGCTATCAAGATATAGATACCTAGAAGTTATTATCGCTACAAACATAATAGCACATGAACATCAAGATTACCTAGAAGACTACAGAATGGACGAATCTGATACCATAAACATTTTGAAAAAAATATGATTTTCAAATATTCACATAGTAGATAGAGTCGAAAGAGATATTGTGTTGGTTGCAGAAAAAGCTACCTGAGAAAGAGCATTATAGTTTTTTTGAAATTTTACTATTCATTTTCTTAGGACTAGTTTTCATCGTACCTCTAAATATTTCTGAGAGGTTAAAACAAAACTCTGCAAGCAAATATATCTGATGAAGAGGAACAATGTCAAAAAGCTTTTGTCATTCTTTGAGGGTATGAAAATCTATTTCTATATGCAAACCATAGTCTTTACTTCATTTTCGTTCCACAAAATAATCAGCATATTTCATAACAAAAGATATTTTAGAAATTTGTTGTCCTCTATAAAGATAGTCTTTTTGTTTGATAAAATGGGCTAAGGTAAGTTTCACATCAGCAGTTTCGATATGATTGAGAGCATTTCTAAGAAATCTAATAACATGTTCAAATGCAACATATTGATCCTTGAGTTTTTTACGCAAGAATAATTGAAAACTTTCTTGTGTCTCTAACATCTCTCTCATCACAGAAAACATCCCTTTAAATGAGTTTATCTCTACCATATAACCAAATATATTTTTTTTATCAGGATGTGCATGGATATCCGACAACATTTTTTTGACCATGGCTCATTTCAAGACAAAATTCTTCTTATCTGAGGTGTGAATAGGGAAATCTATAGCATATGATGAAATATCCTTATCTTTTATAAACTTTTCCAAAAACTTTCACAGATACAAAAATCTATAAAATCACTGCAGAAGTTCTATGTTTTGTGTGATTTTCTTGTTGAGCATAGTGCAATGAAAATAAAAGATGCACGTAATATGAAGCTATAAAACAAGTCCATCCAAAATATTTTGGTCAATTTTTATCAATTTTTTATCGTTCGCCTAAGCGAACATTCATCGCGAAGCTTTTAGCTACTTTTATCAATTTTTATTTAATTAATCAGATCTTCAGGTGATAAAAATCCAAGCTGAACACCATTGGGTATTTTCACAATCTCAGCACTCACATTGACCACATCTCTTTTGAACGTACTAGACTGGACAGCATCTCGATTTTGTTGTTTATAGTCGAGAAGCTTAGTTTTGAGGATTTCATATTTGAAAGTAATAGTAGTCATATTTTGATTTGCTTGTTTGAGAAAATATCCACGAGTAGAAGAAAGGTTGACGAAATATAAATAGAAGAATCCACAGAGCAAAAGAAAAAGCGATAAAGCTCATATTTTTAGAAGGTCAACAATATCATCATAACGTTTATATTTATTAAAAATCCCAGCATAGGCCTTGGTCAATTGTCCAGGAATAAAAGCAAATGTTTTCATATTTTTAAAACAATCTATAAAGTCCCAATTTTATCAATTTTTGTTGCGAAGCTTGTGGTCTATATTTGTCTTTCTATTATCCTTAGTTTAGCGCTTCTTGCAGCTCTATTCACTGCTACTTCTTTATAATTTGGCATTACAGGTTTCTTGGTTATCAACTTGTAATTTCAGGTAGCGACGAGCTCGTTAAATGCTTGTTTTACAAATCTGTCTTCGATGCTATGATAGGTAATTATCAAACATCTTCAAGCCGAATGCAAAGTTTCTGGAAAGACCGACAAAAAGTTTTTTAGATTATCGAGTTCTTTATTGGTTTCGATTCTTAATGATTGGAATATTACGGTACATGCCTTATCTCCCAGCCCACATGCATTCAAAGCCACCTTGAAATCCTGAGTAGTGATAATAGGATGTTCTTTTCTTGTAGTAACAATATGTTTTGCAAGTTCAAGGGCTTTTGGTGCAGAAAAATCAGCATATTGCTCAAAGAGATTTTTGAGTTGGTCAGTAGTATACGTAGCAAGGATATCTGCAGCAGTTTTACCTTGTGAGGTATCAAATCTCATATCCAACGGTGCAACTCCTCTGATGCTAAATCCACGCTCCACCGCCTTAAAATGTTCCAAATTCACTCCCAAATCATTGAGAATAAAATCAGCTTTTCTACCATTCAAAACATTTTTTATATCTGAATAATTTCCATGAACATATTCTACCCTAGTTCCTAGTTCCTCATTCCTCATTCCAATCTGTAATTTTGCCTTCTTTAACATTATTTCATCGACATCAAAACCTATAAGGTGTGCATGTTTTGCCAAGGACAAAAGTGCCATAGTGTGCCCACCATGTCCAAGCGTACAATCTACAATAAGTTTACTTTCCAGGTCCAAAAAAGAACACACCTCTTGAAGCAAAACTGGCGTATGAAGTATCATAAACAATCAATCACTAACTAAATAACGCTTGAATTTGATCTGAAATACTGACCATCCTTTGATCATAAAGGTCGAAATTTTTAGACAAGTTCTGTTGTATAATTGTACAAGTATATCTTATAAGGTCAAAATATATATTTCTTATTGAAAAGGTATGAATTAATCCTTTGTTTTCAACTGCTTTTGAAAAAAGTCCCGATTTTGTTGTGTTTTTTAAAAATTTGGTTATCATATATAATATGGAAACGATGGTTTAACCAATAATTAATTATCATGATTAAAAACAATAATGAATGATATGTAAAGAAAGGGCATAAAAACAAAAACAATATATTGAGTCGAAAAAATGTAACACTTGCCGCCATACTTACAATATTACAGGCGTGTAATTCTAATTATAAAGAGGATATTGGTTTTAATTTTGTTAGAGAATGAGACGACATCTATCTTGATTATTCTAAATATAATGGAGATTGAAAAGTCTTGAAAGAACATAAACGGGAAGTTAATGTTGCTGATCCTAAAACATTTAAACTAATAGATTACTATTTTGGTAAGGACAATATAAATGTGTATTATTTATCACAAGAATCTCCCGATTTAAAAATACTGGAATGAGCTGATCCAGAAACATTTAGAAAAGATAGCAAGGACACAGAAATAGGATCTATTAACAATCATTATTATATAGATAAAAATCATACCTATATGTTTACACATTAGACTTAAACCAACAGCAACACGACTAAACCATAAATGAGAAATAATTTATAGGGTTATTGCTTTTTTTCAAAAAGAAAAATATTGAAACATGAACAAATATTCCTTAAGAATATAGGCATTCCAATTTCTATTCTGGTTTTATTTTAGATACACAAGTATGTCAGATAAATACGCAAAATAATGAATTAGTAATTTTTTCTACGTACTTTGTAATTGAGAAAAGGTTGACATTTTCAAAAGAAAATATATAAAACAAATAAACACAAATAAAATGGAAAAAAAAGAATGGATAATTCTGATCAACATCATCATCACGTTCATCAATTTTGGAATTCAGGCTCAAGGTATAAAAAGAGGAAAATATGATTCATCTCTGGCCGCTTGGTCCATTTGGTCAACAATGTTTATCTGTCTCTTCATCATCTACTGGGCAACAGATGGATGGACAATCATGGTATGGATGCTATTAATACAAACCACCGCTCACCTATGCATGGTGATAATCACCTACAACTATTCAGAGAAAACCATCAATAAGGAAGATAAGATAATGATATGGATTTCTCTAGGTGGGTTTGCAATATGGCTACTTCCCTTATTGGTATCATACATATGGGAACCATTGACAGGATATCCATGGAAAATACATATGTTGATACCTACCCTACTAGGTATCCTAGGGCAGATAATCGCAGATGCAATGGGAGCTTTTTTGTATCTAAAGATACTACGTCGAGCACCTTGGCGACAACCGCTTTCCGCATGGATTATAAGCATGTTGATCTATCCTCTTGCGATATATGGGACGATTATAAGTAACGAATCATGGTTAGCGTATATTTTCATCATCTACGCAGGGCTTATGTATGGGGGCTTATTGATTCTGTTGATCACCATAAGAGTAAAAGACAAAGCAACAGTATAGGAGTCTGTTTTCAGACTTCTTTTTTTGTATGTTCAATAGCCAAAAAAACCAGTACAACGAATGTTTTGGATGACTGAAGTATTTAGTAAAATAACAAAACAATAGCAAACAACGAGACTTGACTTTATAATAAATATATATAATATTTAAAAAAAATAAAAATATGGCCACAAGAATTAAAACAAATCTTGCTCGCATAACAGAAATACGAGAAGATATACATTATAAGGAACTAGAAATCCTTATCATTACAGAAAAAATAATAGCAACACTGAAACCAAAATTGCTGCTACTGCCAGAAATACGCGCTGCTAGAGCAGTAAGAGAGGACCCTGGATCTTTCAGAGAAATAATAGAAAGAATTATTACGTATTTTCTGTGGGAAAAACGTCCTGACAAAACACATGGTTTCATAGAATTCTATGAAAGCAAAACAGATGAAGAACTCGAAAAACTTATCAAAAAATTAAATTCGATCCTCTCAAGGGTAGGATTAATAAGTGTAAGAAACAACAATGCAGAATTACACAATCGCGCCATAAACATTATACCTAAGTGATTTTTTGGAAGCTCTGTATCGGGCTTCCTTTTTTTTATATACTCAATAAAAAAAACAGCCCGGAATTACCGGACTGTTTCAAGAATAAATATTGAAATAATGAAAATGTTACTTTTTGATTTTCTTTTGTTGTGAGTCAAGAAACATTTTCAGGGTATCGGGATTGATTTTGCTTAAATCGACCCCTTCAATTGATTCTTTGTTCTGCTGGATGTTCCCGACCCTATCAGTCTCTGTTTTTACATTTTTTTGATTGTCCACCCATCTTGCCTGAGCAGGATTTTTATCGCTAAGTTTGATGTCAGGAATATCAAAGGACGAGCAGGTAATAACCGGATCTTTAGTATCCATATACGTAATAACGACTTCAGTCCCTTGTTTCAGAAACGAAACTTTAGGAGTTTGTAAATTATATCCTACCTGGAATATTTTATCAACCCCCTGTAATCTGAATGGATACATCTGAGTCTGTCCTTGCATAAACGGCATTCCCACTTCTGCTACTTTCTGTGTAATGATCAGGCTTTTAACCTGTCCATCATACGGGACCTGTCTCTGCAAATTAGCAGCAGCGAGCGCGTTGGCATAACTGCCAAGTGCTTGTTCCAAGGTTTCTCCTTTTGCATTTATATCCTTGTTCATTACCGATACCAAGGAAACTCCTTTTAACACGGTTTGATTGTATGCAATAGGGATAACATAGGTAAGCATACCGTAAATGTTATATACAGTCAATTCGGTTGTTTGATAACCAGTATAATTACTCCAGTGACTTTGTGCTATAGTATCAGCAAGTAGTGGTGTTGAGCCAGCCAAAGAATAATATTCTGTTTTGCCGGTGTTGCCATCCGAGAAGGAAATTCCGATTAAATCTGAAGACTTGGAATAACTTGTCCAAGGGGTAAACCAACAGGATTTTCCTCTATCATACACCATATAGGAATGATGTGCTGGTTTTTTTCTTTGACCGTCATTACTCTGTGTCCATGCCCATTCCGCCTTGGCAAATTCTCCCCACTTTTCAAGCTGATAACGCAGAATATCTGGATCATAAGCTCTGTCCATCCAAGGATATTTATTATATACCTGGGATATCGGACATGTGGAAATGTCTCCAGTCTGGACGTTAAGCACAACAACATGTGTCATCATCTCTCCATTATACCCCAATGTCCATTCGCTCCGCGAAACAGACAATTGGGGATTCCAATCATCATCGACTTCAAAAGTCCAATCGCTGAGTTTTGCATGGAGATATCCATTATTCCTCAAATATCTTTCAGCTTGTTTTTCGAAACATGCAGACTGAAGATATCTCATCTGTATGGGTTTTCCCTGCTTATTGTTGAGTACGGGCTGACCGAGTGCTTTATCATTTTCTGCAGAAACTCGGATAAATCCAGGAGTATATGCATCATGATCCCACTTCCAATAGCTCGAGAATTCAAGAGGAAAAATCCACCAGAATTGGCCATCTATGAATTGTTTTACTCCAGGACCGAGTACAAACTGAGATCCCGCATTTGTGTTATTGGGAAGTTTGATATCACCGAGAGCTTTCTCCGCTTTTGGTCTTGCCATAGCCTCATTTACGAGACAGATATGAGCATTATCAGCAAGTTCAAGGACATGACCGACAAGCGGTTTTTCCTCTACTGTGATAAGTTTTGCTTTTTTATCCCAACTTTTCATATCCCACCCTGGTATCCAAGCGAAGAATACAATATAGATTATTCCGAGAATGGTAATGGTAATACCCGGCAAAGCAGCCCTCCCTTTTTCTTCAGAAGTACCCGCAATAATGGCTGAAATAACTGCTCCGATAATAATCCATCCGAACAACGGAGTCGGACCATAGATACATACAGCAGCAGCCCAGGAAATCCACCAAATAATAAGGCCGTACGCAACTGAAGCAAGGCCCCCTATAATCAAAGTTTTAGCCAGGTTCTCCCTGCTTATTAAAGCACCGATTAAGGTCGGTACAAAGATAGAAGCGAATCCGATTAAAAGTCCTAATCCTAAATACATGTTTTTTGTCTCCTTTTACTTTAGTTAATAATTAATGATTTTTGTTTATTGTTTGTTAGTGATAATTACTCATTGTTTCATTGCTTTATTAAATTTTTCTTCATCCAATAGGATGTGCGTAGGTAGAGCTTTTACCTTCTGAACCATTGATTTGATTCTATCAGGAGAAAGCATTGCATAGAGATCACAGAGACGATTCACGAAGAGTTTGATTTTCTCATCGGAATATCCCTTTTTTTTGCAATCTTCAATGGTTCCAAAAATTCCGTATTGATTATTCTGTTTCTGTCTTAATAAGACGGACAGAACAATCACACAGATAGAAAGAACACCACACGAGATTGTAAGCAAAATAACTCCCATTGTTTTCTAGTTTTATAGGTTTTACACTGTTTGTTAATGACGACATCATTTAATTTACTATATACATTTGCTTGTAAATGTCAACTAATTTAATTGACATTATATATTTGACTTATTAGAAAGAATATATAAAAGATATAAAATATAAAAATATATATAAAATATGAAGACACTACAAATAATTGGCGACAATAATCTGTTCGATAGTTTATTAGTGGCGATAACAAGTGACATCAGCGCTCCTGCACTATCATTCGCAATCAATGTAGCATTCATTGAGTACGAAAACATACAGAAAGCGCGACTTGTTCTCCACAGCAGAGAAACATTAAGTCAGGAAAGTCTTACCAAAAACATTCTTTCATTTACAGGAACCATCCTCACTGAAGAATCATCGCGTCCTTGTATTGGATATTATTACACCGACAATCTGATTAACGAATGTTGGGTAACAATCATCGAACCGGAAACGGAGATATTCCAAACAAAGGACAGCCAAACACAATTTATCGAAGCAGCCAAACGGTATTATCAACAAAACGGCTTGAAACATACCGAGGATGGGAATCTCGTAGATGGATTATCGGAACTCAAATATAGTGGGTTAAGTGATGCATTTATCATCGGGAAAGAGATCAAAGCATATACACAAATGTACAAGAACATCTTTCCTATCCTAAGAAAATATGAAGGAAGGCTGAAGCTTTTTTTCGGAGAATTCATTGATGAATACACGATAAGGATTTGCTCTGCAGAAGAAGCAAAAATCAGAGGAGTAAATACAGAATAGCCATCCATATGACTACAAAAGCCCCACGATATTCGTGGGTTTTTTTTAATTGGAAAGTCATTATGATTGATTTTTAAAAGGTTTTATATAAGGTAAACCAAACAACTTTATTATACAAAGACATATGAATATTTGATTAGTAGGTTCGACCAATGTCGGAAAATCTACGCTCTTCAATAGACTTATTGGACAATTTAGAGCGATAGTAACAGACATTCCAGGCACAACAAGAGATATTATTGAACACGAAACATTGATCGATGATATCGGCAAAGTAACTTTTCTTGATAGTCCGGGACTATTGGATTTCAAGGAAGAAGAGGTGCTTATCAAACAAATTATAGATCATTCTGACCTTATTCTCTTTATGATTGACGACAGCGTTGGGATTACTGCAAAAGAACAACATATTTTTTCATATATCGTCGAAAAACATCAAAAAAACAATACTATATTAGTAGTAAACAAGATTGACATCAAACATAAGGAGAAAGAATATGATCTCGCAGTCAATGAGTATTATCATTTAGGTTTTGAGCACGTCATAGGTATCAGCGCAAAAAAACAAAAGAACCTGGTAGAAGTCAAAGACCTCATCACCAAAATCATAATGACCCCCTTGATAAAGGGGCTTGTCCACAGCGAAGTCTGAGGAGAAACAAAGGGGGATTTGATTATTGACGTCAGAACTCCTGAAAACGACAATAGGATTCACATGGCCATCATCGGTAAACCAAACGCAGGGAAATCAACCTTGCTCAATACGCTCATGAAAAAAACGGTCTCCAAGGTAGAAAGCATTCCAGGAACAACGCGTGATTATATCATAGGAGAATTTACCATGGAAAGGAAAAAATACGTAGTCTATGATACGGCAGGAATTAGAAAAAAAGGAGATATTCATGGAATAGAAAAGATAGCTTTTGACAAAACACTAGAAATGTTAAAGTACAAAAGACCGATTATTTTGTTTATGGTAGATGGTGTTGAGGGGATTTCCCATAGAGATATGACACTCATACAGGAGATAAATAACCTGGCACTACCGATGATTTTGTGTGTAAATAAAGTAGATTTGTTGGATGCAAAACACCAGAAACTCCTGATTGCAAAAACCCAAGCGATGATGGATTTTGCAAAATATATCCACGTATTTCCTATTTCTGCTAAAACCAAAAAAGGAATCAAAGAGATTTTTGAGGTATTGAGCAAAATCAAAAAAGAAGCAGAAAGAAGAATCGACACCAGTCAATTAAATGATATTGTAGGAAAAGAATTTATCAGTAGACCCCCAAGATTTCCCAAAAATAAAGTATGCAAGATATTATATATCACCCAAATAGACATCAATGCACCAACCTTTATTGCTTTTGTAAACCACAAAGAAAGAGCCAATTTCGCCTTCAAAAGACGACTAGAAAACACCATCAGAATTCATTTTGGTTTTATGGGCACTCCTCTCGTGATTAGATTCAAAGAAAGACAAGATTCTAGGATAGAAAAGAGAGAAGAAGAGGCAAACGAAGGTGAAGAACCAATAGAAAAAAAACAAGAAAGCTATGGACACAGAACCAAGAAAAAAGAAAAATAACAATAAAGTCATTGCGAACCGAACGGGAGTGAGGTATGGCAATCCAATACTAGATTGTTTCATTCTCTATCTACCACAGATAGACTCGCAATAACAGAGTACAACATTCAATTATTTAGTATATGTAGAATTTAATGTTTTGTTCTTACGGCATGAGACACCTCAAACTTCGAATATGAGTAGGTATTTTAGTAGGATTAGACATGTTGTCCAAATATATTTTCTATAATATAAACTATCTGAACGACACTTTCCTGATTCTCCCAGTATTGAATAAATGAATTTCCCGATCATTGCCAGTTCCTTTTATTCTCATCATTTTAGTAAGTATAGGGGGTATAGGAGCATTTTTGTGGTTATGTATAACCAAGAAATTCGGACGAGGTATAGGAGCATTATTGATTGCAGGAACGATAGGAAATCTTATTGATAGAATATTGTACTGAGGAGTAAGAGACTTTATCAACATCTGACTTATTAACTTCCCCATCTTCAATGTTGCAGACATCATGCTGAGTCTCTGAGTGGCTATACGAATCATCAGAGTTATGCTTGAAAAAAAGAAATAAAAAAATAGAATCCAGAGCTAACCAAAAAATCACCATCACCCTCTTTAGCAAAAAGTGAATATATATTAGAAGCCTCCTTTGCTAAAGGAGGAAACGAAGGAGGATTTGTTTTTGTTTATTTTGTTTTATTCGTTATACAACATATCATGCAGTACACAGGAACCGTAAAATTCATTTGACCAAAAGAAACTATTGGAGCAAATGCGTTAGAAAAACAAACTATCGTATTGGAAGAAGAAACTGACAGAGAATTCAAGGGTGGATTGGCAGTAGATTTTTTCAAAGAGAAAACAGAATTACTCAGTAGTGTAAAGGTTGGAGATATGATTACTGTTCACATCAACACCAGAGTAAATGAATCTAAAACCCAACCAGGAAGATACTTCAATAGTATAACAGGATGGAGACTAGAAGCCGGAAGTAGCAGCGGAAATGAAAGCAAAGGAAACAGCAAAAAAGAAGACAACGACGATCTACCATTCTAGTGAATACGTCATTCCAGCGTTAGTGTTTGCAGCCGGAATCCATACCAAGAAAACTAGATTCCCGCATTCACGAGAATGAGGCTAAAACAGTATAACAAAAAATGGCCGATATGGCCATTTTTTTGTATGTCTAAATTATTTATTTTTTAACAATCTTCATAGGAAACAACTGGTTGTAAATCATCTGAATCAACACGCACATGAGTACAATAACCAGAAGAGGATATGGAGTCTCATAATACTCATGACGATGTACCATCCTTATCAGGTCTTGATAAAATCACATGACTAGTATCATAGTACTTCATCTGTTGCTTCGAGTCATAGAACCCTGTCTTTATTAGTCAAAATAGTCTTAAAAAATTATGGATTTTATTTTGATGTGAAGTGCCTGGGAAATGACTTATAAATTCTCTGGTTTCTTCAAAATTTTCTAGTAATTTTTTGCCATTATTATTACACTCCTGTTCTGCTGCTTTAGGTGTAAAATATGTATAACGAGATGTTTTGATTATAGTTTTTTCTTCATTAGATTCTGCAGCAAGAAGTGAGAATTTTTTGTGCATCTTAATCATCTCTATCTTTCCATCTTCAGAAACTCTAATATTTGCTTTCATATCAGCCTGTTCTCTTGGTGTTAGTTCTTTCCAAAGTTCCAAATATTGTTCATTTTCTGGATAAGGACACTCTATAGACGACTGGGTTTTATATTTTTCATCAAGAAGATCTTTAATAAGTTCATCTTTTTTTGTTTGTTTAACTGCTTTTAAATTTTTGATAGCGACAATGTCTTGAGCTATTTCATGTCTGTCTTCCACATGTTCGATCTTTTTTTGGTCTGATTTTGCCATAGTAATAATAGAATAAAGGATAAAACTTTCTCATTACCCTAATTATATATATATATATCGATTTTGTCAAATATTCGAGATATTAATATTTGATCCACTCTTCACTCAAAATTACTGAAACATATTTTTGAAGGAGAATGTATCAAATATTCGAACACATAATAAAAACCCACCTTTTGACAGGTTTAATTAATAGAATCACCCCTACCCCTCTTTAACAAAGAGGGCTGTCCAAACTACCTCCTTTGCTAAAGGAGGTGCCGAAGGCGGAGGATTTAAAAAAAGAGATGATGTTTTTATATTTTATCTCTTTATCGTTTTTCCATTTACATACACATTTATTCTAGACTTTAACTTAGAGATCGTAGTATACCGAGGTGGTCTGATAGTGATATCAAAAGATGATATTTCTGGATAAGAAAAAAGAACTTCTCTGGCCTTGTCCTCAGTAAGTCCGACAATACGTTCTTTTATATCAGACAATATACTATTAATATCCTTAGAAAAATCGTAATATTGTTTGATATCGATTTTTGTAGGAATAACAAAAACATGGCCATTTTCCTCTTTCATATTCTGAAAGAACACTATCGATGAGGTATCTATAGCAAAAACCTTCATTTTATCATAGAGCCTTTGTTTGACATATCTATCTACGACAGCAAATAAGTCAGCTTTTTTGATATAATTGAAAGTAAAACGAGCGACAATCGATCATTTGAGAAGCGGTATGTTTTCTCCAGGAACATTGTTGATATGAACATCTTGTATCTGAGTTGATATAAGCGAATCAAAATTGAGTACCATATTTTCAGGTGCCTTAAAATTAGTAAATACAATATTTCTTTTTTGTTTATAGATCGAATCAACAAGTTTTCCAGAAAGAATATCAATATCTTTGACAGTAACGACCCCTTGGGAATGGAGATTTCACCCAGTAAAATCATCAATCACCTGTCCATAAACATTTTGAGCATAATAACTATTCGTCAAGTTTTTAATAAATAATTTGGTTCATTTAAGAATATTACCCCTAGATCCCATAAGCACTCACTGGATATCTTGTTCCATAGCCCTTATTACGACCGTAGTTTTTCCAGGATTACTTTCTGTTCCTTGAAGAACAGTAAAGCCATTAACTGCGACAAATTGACGTCCATCATCAGTTATAAATCTTGTATTTTTGAGAAATGAATAATCTTTGGGGATTTTGTTGATAAGTTCGATGGTCCCTTGAGAGGGTTGTTGGATATATTTGATATTAGCAGTACTAACGGTCATATCGTATTTATAATCGATATATCCTGTATAATAAGGGATACTCAGATATCTAGAATCTTTTTGAAACTCTGTATCAGCAAATGGATAGTAACGAAAATTATAGATTACACTCTCTATCTGACTAGTAGGAATGATATTCAAACGAGTACTAGGAAGAATAAGTGAATATAAGAGAAACAAGATAACTAACACAAAAAATACCTCAAATCCAAATACCACATAAAATATATAATTTTTTTTAGTATATACTTGAAGGTGAAATTTTTTGATATTGAAGAAAAAATCATATGCTAGCCTCAGATATTTAACAATTTTATGCTTTTCTTGATGGAGCACAGTGAGTCCCAAACTAGAAAAGAAATATTTAGACGTATCGGTTTTAGTGACAAATAACGCATTCAAGTTTTTCTTTTGCAGAAGCTCTTTGATTTCTTTTCATCGCCATTCATTATCAAAAAAAGAATGTTCAGGATCGATATAAATATAGATAGTTCTACCACTAGGTACTTTCTCTATGGTCTTAAATATTTTGTATAAACTATGTTCTTTGAGAAAAAATAACTTCATATATGAAAACCAATAAGCTATAAAATTTTTAGTCCATTTGTATCGCGAAGCATTTATCCATTTGTATCGCGAACGTAGTGAGCTTTTATCACGAGCCAAAGGCGAGTTTTTATCGCGAAGCTTTATTGCAAATCAGTAACTCTCTGTCGTTTCTTATAGGCGATATAGCAAATAAGTGCCACAATCCAGGCAGAATATTGTTTCAAATCAAAGACCGTGAGTCACAATGAGAAGACTATATGTCTAGGATATTGTTGCAAAAGCAAGATAAGACTTATAAGAATCAAAATAATAGCAAAACCCAACATCCCATAACCAAACCTCTTTTTTTTGATAATTTTGATATAGAGCACAACAAAGAGCGATCCCAAAGAAAGAAAAAGCCCTATAGGATAAATCAGATTAAATTTATTTCGTTGGCTATCTGAGTGAAGTGATTTGATACCAAACCATGAGGTTGTTGTAGTGCCTATAAAATTATCTCACATCAACAGAAATAATCACAAAGGAACCATCGATAAGGTAAGAGAAAGAAACAATATATCTGACCAAACCTTCTTATTTTCCACCCTCGTGATTTTCTTGAGAAATACAAATATCGCAATAAACATTCCAAGCAATAGACCCATAAAATGAAATTTGTATCCATAGGGAGAAATCAGTGTCATAAGTTCAGACCAATTAGTAGGAACCACTCCTACATCAAAGAAAAAGTTAACATAGGACCCAAGAAAATACGTCAACACAATCAAGAAGGGCAACCAATAAAAAAGTTTCCAGAAATTTTGATGATATTTTTTGGTCAGATATTGAGCAATACCTATAAAAACAAGAAAAGAAACGATAATACCTATTCCCGTCATATAAAATTTAGATCACCACAAGATGATGTAAGGATACATCTAGCACATAAAAAACTAAAAATCCATTTCAGCATAACCCTCAATTCTCAACGTCTCAATGCTCAATCTCTACATATTTATCTTAAAAATTCTATAATCTTTGTTTCTCTGATTCCTGTCACTCTAATGATACCAGGATAATCAAGCTTTTCCTCAATTTTTTCTCCAATAGTCTTGAGAAGCTTTTCTAGTTCACTATCTGATATTTCTTTGGGATTTACATAGACCATAATTTCCCTACCTGCTTGCATAATATGTACTTTATCGATACCAGGTATTTCATAAATAAGTTTTTCAAGTTCTCACATCTTTTCGATAAAGAGATCTTTGGTGTTGAATCTTGCACCAGGTCTAGAGGCAGATATAGCATCAGCTGCAGCAACAATCCAAGAGATAGGATTACTAATAGGTACATCATAGTGATGTGACTCAGCAGCATTGATAATAACAGGATCCATACCAAGCTTTTTCAATACTTCAGCTCCGATAGAAGCATGAGACTGTCCTGTTGTTGCGATAATTTTTCCGATATCATGGAAAAGACCAGCTTTTTTGGCCAAGATAGGATCAAGACCAAGCTCTGTCGCAATAGCCTCAGAGATTTTGGCTACTTCGATACTATGTGTCCAAAGATTTTGTCCATAACTATATCTCAGATAATATTGTCCAATCATTTTTACTAAATCAGGTTTCATCATAGGGATATTAAGCATAGCAAGCGCTTCTTTACCCTTTTCTGTAAGTAAGTTTTGCAGATCAGCTACAACCTCATTATAGGTTTTTTCGATATAGAATGGATTGATTCTTCCATCCTTGATAAGCTTTTGAAGCATAGTTGCGGCAATATATCTCTTTTCACTATCAAAAGAAGAAACCCTAACCGTCAATGGAGTATCATCTACAATAAGTTCCACTCCCGTCATTTTTTCAAAATATCAGATATTTCTTCCTTCTCTTCAGATAAGTTTTCCTTTAATATCTTCATTGGGTAAATCAATGCTTCTTGTGGTAAATTCATCTACACTATTTACTGCTACTCTTGGCAAAGCTTGAGCAACAATAATAGCAGCTTCTTTATCTGCTTCCTCTTTTTTGATAGTTTTAAGTTTCTCAATAAAGATAATCATGTCTTTTTGATATTCCTTTTCTACATTGGAAAAAAGCTGTTGTTTAGCCTCCTCTCTCGTCAATTTAGCAATATCAGAGATCTTGTTCATTTGTTCCTTGATGATCGCATCCATTTCCTTCTGTTTATCAGTAAGTTTAACTTTTTCTTGTTCTAATTTTTCAAGTTTTTCATCCATTTTCTCTTCTCTAGCAAGAAGTCTATTTTGGATGATATCCATTTTTTCCAATCTTTGAGTTTCAATCTTTTGTGCTTTTTCTTCAGCTATTTCAAGCGATTTTTCAACTTTTTTCTTAGCAGCTTCGAGCATTTCCTCTTCGATTTCTTTTACTTTTTCCATTCTTTTTTTGAAATCCAACGCCTTTTGTGTTAGTGTTTTTTTGTACCCATAAAAACCACCCAGTCATCAAGCCCCCAGGGCCACAATAATTAAAACAATACTAAGTATATCCATAATAATAAAATAATTTATAGTATAAAAGAGACGCAAAAGGTTTCAAAAAAAACCTTAACGTCGATTTTATCCAACGAAATTGGATAAAAAAATCACGTATCCAAATGAGTATAGTATTTGTTCCAAAACTTTCAACGGAAAATCGCTTTTGATTTTTGTCTCAATATTCTAGGTACTACGACAGTTTATTAAATCAAATACCAACTATTTCCACCATATGCCAAATAATGATAAATAGTAGACAAAAACCCATTGAGAAAATACCCCTATTATGTATATACAAAAGGATCTTTTATTGTTTTTTGGATATATGGACGACAAGACACAAGAACTGAGGGTATTTCTTGTAGATATTGTAAACAAAGATATCACACCAGAGCTTTTGGCAGATAGAATGAATGAATTGGAAAACCTACTCAAAACATATGGTGGGATAGTCGTTTTAAAGAAATTTCAAAAAAAAGATCAGCCAGATTATCAGACCTATATAGGCAAAGGAAAATTGGAAGAAATAATGGCAGATATGGTGAGATTAGAGGCAAATCTACTCATTATCGGAAACGTACTCAAACCATCACAGATCTATCATATAAATGAAATACTTCGCCCCATCAATGCCAAAGTTCGAGATAGGGTAGATTTAATCTTGAAAATTTTTGATAAGCACGCAACAAGCATGGAATCAAGATTACAGGTTGAATTAGCAGCAATCAGACATATGGGACCAAGAATTGTGGGTATGGGTATGGAGCTTTCTCGCCAATGAGGAGGAGGAAAATGAGCAATGAGAGGGCTTGGAGAAACCAATACAGAAGTAATGAAGAGACATCTCAAGGACAAGGTACTAAAAATAGAAAAAGAGCTCAAAGAATATGAACAAATGCGTAAATTACATAGAGACTCAAGAACCAGAAAATGAATGCCAACAATCGGAATTGTAGGATACACCAACACAGGAAAATCATCGCTTTTGAACGCGCTCACCAAAAAGGGCATCCTCGCAGAAAACAAACTCTTTGCAACCTTAGGAACACACGTAGGCAATTTGTATGTTATGACAAATCCCGAAACAGGTGAGGGCAAGGAAATACTGCTCAACGATACCATAGGATTTATTCGCGATCTCCCTCCCAAACTTATCAAATCATTCTCTTCTACACTTGAAGACAGTATAGAAGCAGATTTTCTTTTGCATGTCATCGATGCATCTGATCCATTTATCCAAGAAAGAATAGATATAGTAAATCATATTTTGGATGAAATAGGTGCGAAGCAAAAAAGAATCCTACTGTTCAATAAAATAGATTTAATCCCTCCAGACCAGCTCAAAACATTAAAAAAAACATACGGAACCAAAAACAACGTTTGGATTTCCATAAAAGATGCAATCTGACTGGATGATGTAAAAAAAATTATCATAGAAAACCTCTAAATAGAGAAAAAATCAAACCAAATAAACAAAAAAATAGATTTTAATTTCTTACTTTTTTGCAATGTATAAAGGTATTTTACTTTGTTTAATCTCTCTTACCTGTATAGGATTTTCTTATGGAGATTGTATATATAACAAAGAAGGGTTTTGGGAATGCTCAGAAACCAAAAACATAATAGTAAATCAAAACATAGATAAAACCATCACGCCACAAGAGACAAACATAAATCTAGCCGACATGGACTTTACTGATCCAGAAGCATGCAAAACAGATTTCTGTTACAAGGAAAGTCAAATAACCATCACCGTCAAAAAGATATGGAAACCAATGGTAGCGGTCATCAATGATACTTGACTAAAATCACGGGATTTTGCAAAAAACTTCCCCAACATAGCAGAAAAAAAACTTGTAAACAACAGTTCCCCAGTCTACGATAGACTGATATTGCAGAAAGTATTATACGAAAGATGATTGTTAGCGAGCAAACCAACCTGAAAAATAGGATATTTGACGGAACAAGCGATCATGAGATTACAATGCATCAAAGGATTTACTGAATATGATGAATCAAATAAAATGTTTATTATAGGACCCAAAACCATACAAGAAACCAACAAGATAAAAGATAAAATGGAAGATCCAAAATACCTTAAAACAACCAATGTGCCAACTGTTGATTTTACAAAATGCTGAAACAGTTTTCAAACACGTGATGACACATTAAATAGTCTATTATGAAACCCACCAAGCTGGGCAAACAATAGCTATGTAAACAACATCAATCCAGACTATGCAATTACCCCCAAGGGTGAAGTAAAAATCACAAAAGACATCATCACTGAGTAATGTTTTTGGACCAAAAGAGAGAAAAATTTATTTCAGAAAGCCATGATATAAAAAAGAACAAGTATTGATAACTTATAATGTTTTTCCCATTATATATCCACCATCTTTTTTGTGTTCTAGGACAACAAATCAGAAGTGTTCATAGAAGTTTTTTGCATATTCACTAGAATTTAGATTGGCATCTGTATATCACAATTTTTGTATTTCTCACAATACTTTTTGGATAAGAAGTCTTCAAATTCACTGTCATTGATAGGTTGGATCTACAAAAAATGTAGACAAATGATTTTTATAATACCCTCAAATTCCCACCACCAAATCTGAATCTTTAGCTACAAAGTAGGTTCTGGTCTTTAAATTTGCAAGAAAATGTGCTCTTACTCAAGGTATATTTTCTGGTTTTTTATTTACCTCTTTATAATTTTGTATCCTAATTTCCAGACACCTTTCAAAATCAGATTCTTTAAAATCTTCCAAAGTTATAATCATAATATAGAAAAACATATAAATACATTCTACCAAAAACGAGGTACATAAAATTTTGCCTTGGGATGTACAAGGGCTTGTTGCATAAGACAATCTTTTCCATCAAGATATAATACATCGTCGACAGTATCGGTAGTATAATGAATATTTCAGTCAGCATCTTTTATGACAAATCTAGTAATACTTCATTTTTTAATCAGAAAACCGCATTTTTCATAAAATGGCGTATTGTGTTTTGAACAAAAACCTATAGCTGTTAATTTATTTTTACACACATATGTTCTAATTTCTGTCATAAGAATCTTACCATATCACTTACCCTTAACCACAGAAAGGATTCCACCAATTCATTGGATAATATAGGGTTTTCATAGGAAATTAGCATGAATCTGATGTAAACACCCGAGAGCAAGAATATTGGTATTTTTATCACGAATAAGAAAAATCACCTCATCAGTAAACTGAATTTTTTTATCCTTTTTTATAGTACCATCACCAAATGTATTGGCCCAAATCTGGAATACATTCTTTATTTCCTGATATGATAAATTTTTACCTTGGATGGTTTCTACAAACATACATTTTGAGTAGAATATAAATTTATTTTTTATATTCATTAAATACTTGAATAATTTCATCCGCGACCTGTTGGGGAAATTTTCCAGTTGTGTCCACAACCAAATCGAAATTAGCCCTATCACTTAAGTCTATATTATAGAGCTTTTTATATCTTTTTATGTCATCTTGATTTCTTTTCTCCGTAGCTGCTTGGACAGCTTGAAGCGAATCATAATGATCACCGACTCTTTCTTTATCACCAAAAATTCTTCTTGCAGCTTCTTCGTCAGTCACATCTAAATAAACCTTAAATGCTTTCGGCTGACAATAAAATCCGAGCCTACTATCCAAAACAATACCATCATTCACATTCAGATTTTTCTGATATTCTTCATATTTAAGGTCAAACTTTTCTCTATTTTCTAACAGTTCTCATAGGACATTAAACTCAGAAATTGTCAGACCCATAGCAGTGGCTAATTCTCTTTTCATATTACCAATAGAGATATGTTTATATGCCAATTTTTCTGATAATAATTTTGTTACGGTACCCTTACCGCTACCCGCTTTTCCAGACATAGTAATAATCATAACTAGTTAACTAACAAATAAAAGTCATTGCGAGGAGTGATAATGACGAAGCAATCTTATAAGATCGCTACGCTTTGCTGGAGATGACCAGAGTATTTTAGTTTACACCAATAAGTTTAGTATCATATTCACACTTTCCTCAAAAACTGGCTGATTGAGTGAATAAAAGACAAACTGTCCCCTTCTTTCATCCAGAACCAAATCAGATCTTTTGAGGATGTCCAAGTGATGAGAGAGTGATGCTTGAGTAATATCGAAATGGGTCAGTAATTCAGAAACAGTCATCTCTTTCTGTTTCAATAGTTGGATTATTCTTCTACGATTCTTGTCAGACAAGGTCTTGAAGATAGTATCCATCATAAAGAGGTGTTGGTTAAGTAGATAAACAATTCTTGCATATCTAAACAACAAAATATTATGATTTAACGGCACAAATACAAGAGCAAACGACAATTTGGACATAAGTATCAAGCAATAAGTATCAAGCATTGATGGGGTGTCTTATGGCTTAATATTCATATCTTATGTATTTACCAAAAAATGTCAATCTAAAGTAACTTAGACAATATACTTTGTTGTCACAAATTGTCCACTTATTCGTATATATATGTGAGATGAAGAGAAAACTTGAAGGATTTTGAAAGTTTTCCTTACATCGAACTTATGCCAATGATTTTTGATACAAAAAGTACAAGCGACAGCGAAGTAGTTTATGATTTCAAAAACAATTGGCGAATGTGTAAAAATGCTGTATTTCACATAATAAATACATATGAAACTCCAAGAATTCTTCGACACACAAAAACATACAAATTTGACTGATGTAGACAAATTAGATCTCTATCAGAGTTTTTTGTATAAAAAAACAAAAAAAACCTCACTCAAAAGGTCATCTTTCGTATATGCAAAATATTCTGTCTATACTATGATTTTTATAGTACTTATGATGGGGACATATGGGGTATATTTTATAAACAACGGCAGTCTACAAGACAACAATCGATTTGCTATTAGATCAAACACAACAAATATCGCACAAGCAGACTACATAGCTCAAGTGATAGACGTAAAAGGAAACTTCTTTATTGAACACAATGGAGTATTGGCAACAACCAACAACATAGGAAACGGTGATACTATTTTACTCAAAAAAGACGCGCAATTAGTATTCGAAATCAATAGTGGGACCCAGTCCAAAATTATCTGACCAGCAAAATTAATTATTCAAAAAAACAATACAAACGACTATAAACTCAATCTGATTTATGGAAATTTTATTCAGATGGAAGGAGACGAAAACAAAACACAGACCATAGAGCTCGCAATCAACGATATCACAATCAAACAAGAAGATAAATCACAACCACTCAACTTCAAATTCATAAAAAATGGGGCAAATCAGGTTTTTCAAAACAATGGGGCAAACATTATCGTGAGCAAAAACAATGGAGAAGACAAATCAACCATCATTAGCAAAGAACAAGTTGTGGCAATCCAAAATAACGACATCAAGACATTCGCAAATATAGACAACTTCACTAAAGCCATCCAAGACAAAAACATATCTCAAACATTCTCATTACTAACAGAAGAAACAACAATTTCATGATCTAACAAAGAAGAAACAACACTACTTAGTTTATTAAACACTCAAGAAACAATAGACAGCAAAGAAACAATAACCAAAGATATCTCTGTAGCACTAGGGGACGAAAAACAGATTTTGGAACCAAGCCAAGATGAAAAAGTAAATAGTAGTCTCTATCCAGAATTTTATATGCCAGAACTCAAAGCACTTGAAAACACATTTACGGCAGGAAACAGTAGTGATTTCAATGATGCTTACAATAAAATAGAAAAAAGAATCCAAATAGTATATGAAAGTTTCAATACAACATACACCAAAACCTTAGGAGAACCAGCACAAAAAATTGAAGGATTGAAATCAGCTATCAAAGAGATACAAACAATTATAAACACCAAATATAGTGTACCACCAAAATACATTGAAAACCTTCAAGATATAGCAAAATCACTCAGCACAATAAACAACCAATGATATGGAAGTCTTTCTCAAACATCACCAGACAAAAACAATCAAGAATAAAAGAGATATTCAGTTTTTTTTAAAAATAATAGACGTACATGCTTATTTTTTTTTATAAAAATGACGGCAGAAAACTTAAACAAATAATTACCTGATTACTCAAATCATGAGCAGCTAACAAAATCAGAAGAATTAATTATGCACAATCCTATACCCTTCACGACAATAAAATCCAAAAAACAGAAGAAAAAGCTATCATAATAGAATATTCTGCAGAAAACCTAGCAAAATTGGAGGCAATATTGAAAAAATCAGAAATAAAAGAATATACTATAGTAAAGAGATAATTTCGAAATATCACATAAAAGGCTCAAAAACACGAAAAGTTGCCACAAAATTCTTTGCAAAGAGTTTTTTTTTATATATAGTATTTTAAGGAGTAAACGCTGAAACATAGAGAAATAGTGATAGAAATTACTTTACTACATACTATTTTATACTTTCTACTAAAATATGATTAAAAAGAGTATTGTGGGTGTTTTTTTGGGATTGGTTGCTTTTGGAATAATTTACTTATACTTTCTTTATACAGGTAACCCGAGCATAGTACGAAATCGAATAGAAACATATCAACTCTATACAGCAATATTTTTTGTTTCTCTAGTATTGCTGTATATACTCCAATGAAACAACAAAATATTCAGATTTTTAATGTTTGTAATTATTTTGATCAATCTGTTTATTTTATGAGATGTGTTTTTTAAAAACAATATCGGTTTAAATAGTGGTCAATTTCTTACCCTATTTGGTTTGGTTTTAGTGGCTTTAGCAGTAACCTATATAACCCATTGGATACGTTATCTTTTTATGGTTATTGTAGGACTCGGTATCGGATTTGTCTTATTGACAGGCATACTTCCTCTGTATGAAACCATGCCAAGTATTGACGATTTTATCCAATCACAAAAGACAACAATAATCAACCAATGAGTCAGCGAATGAACACTAGTGATCAAAAACGCTTTGGGAACAAAAGAGATAGCAATGAATGAATTAACACAAAACAACATAGATCTTTCCCAAAAAACACAAATAAGTTTCATATCCAAAACGGAGGCAGGACTAGAAAAAATATTTATAGATATAGGAAATGGTTCATTTATCAATATCAACCCCCAATCTGCTGTAACCGTAGAACAATCATGAAACAACACAATCATGCAGATTCTTCAAGGAGATATAGAATACTATACACCACCAGAGCTTTCATGAACACTGCAATTAATAGGCAAATATACAGGAAAAAGTATTCAAAACATCCAAGGAAATATTCGAGCAAACCTAACAAATCAATTTGAGCAAAAAAAGGAAGATTTTTTTATCAATCAAATAGGTGGGAATATGATCCTCAATCCAGTCATAGACAAAGTTATCAAGTTTTTTATCAATACGCTCTACACTATTAGCCCAAAGACATACCAAAAAAACCTAACAAACTATAACAATATTCAACAATACTTTGGTAAGTCCATAACAGGAGATATTGCTCCAACAACAACAGGAACAAGCATTAGAAGCCTACTTGATGACATTATGTCGCAAGCAAAAAAATGAATAGAAGAGACAACAATAATCAACCACATATTTTAAAAAACAGGAATGGAAAAATCCGAACTGGAAGTACCAAAGCTCGGATGTAACAACAAAGAATCTTAACGATGACCATATTTTCTTTTTTTTAAGGGTTGGGGGGTTCTGTTCTTTTAACCACCTTTTGGTGGATATTTATGTTCTTTTTGCTGGATTACATCTTCTCATAAACAACTCCCTTCATTACTTTAGTGTATATTATGAGTAAATATATGATTTAGAAGAAACTAAGCCACGGATCTTGTATTTAGTTCTTTTCGTGTAGCAAAAGCAATTTCTTGCATTTTTTGGTATCACGCAGTATTTAAATGTATGCCATCACCACCATCATAAGCAGTATTTAAATATCATAATGTATTGGGATCTTCAAGTGTACTATGATAATCTATCACACGATTTCACCATTTTTCTTTGATTTTAGTATTTACATCATTCAGTGCACGTTCAATAATATCTTTGTTTTGAGTAAATATTTTCTTGTTTTCTTCAGAAAATCATGATTTACTGGGATCATCTATAAATTTTCCAAAGGGGAGAATTGTTCCCACCAAAAATTGTATTCAAGCAGCATCAGCTTTGGCAGACATAGATTCAATATTTTTTAATATAGCCTCAGACATTTTTATGGGATCTTTATTGTATGCTCATTGAACAGAAAAATTACAAAGATCATTTGCTCATCAAAGAAGAACGATACTTTTGGGTTTAGGAGTAGCAACAATTGCTTCATCAAAATGATCGTTCATCCATCCTGTCCATTTACCTCACATACCCTCTTTAAAATATCTATAACTGAGATTTTGTGCATATCCCACAGTCAAGGAATCTCAAACAAACATGGTAGTGTTTTTATACGTTTCATGATCTACAACTTCTATGTGTGGAACCGTTTCAGGAAGGGTTTGAGACATAGGAAGAGCATTTACCGCAAACAAAAAGTTTTCTAAGGTTGTCTGTGGTATAGATATAGGATTGTTTATTTCATAATCAGTTAAAATTGGTTCCTTATGAGAATATTTCAACATGGCCGATCATGTTTGCGTGATATATTTTTGAGTTTCTGAAGGAAACGTAGACAGTGTTGCAGTAGTCATTGGCGTTTTAAAGTGTCAATAATTATAATGAGCCAAGGCATTTACCGTATTATCTCACATACCCTTAAGGTCTTTTAAAAGCTGAGCACAGGCTTTGGCTCATACAATAGGATTGGTATATATTTTTTCGTATTCAGCTACTGTATATCACAATTTAACAATATAGTCCTGGGCGGTCTCAGGCATAAACTGAAACAATCATTTTGCTCATTTAGGTGATCAGAGAATCGTTTTTCAGTCAGCATTATAGAGCTCACCACGACTTTCTGTAATCATAAGATTGAGCATCACACCATAAGTCAATCCATTTTTTTGTTCTAAAGTATGAAGAAATTGGACAAACTTAGTATTATGAGCATAATTTTCATTTGGTCATACAGACAATCTCAAAAGTTCAGGGTCATTTTCGTCAATAGTTTCATAGCTACCTACAGGAGTTTGTGGTGTATTTAGTCATGTATCTCCAGAAGATGGAGATTTAAAGTCAGTAGTAGTAAGTAAACCAATATTTACTCATTCTATAAAGTATTTATCACCAACCAAACCACCCATCACCGCCAAAGCAAAGGAATTGGTATCAATATATTTGGAAGTAATAAAGTCATCATTCGGGTCAGCAAGCAATGGAACAATATAGGTAAGATAGCTATCTACAAAAGCATCTTTATTGCTTTTAATTCTTGTTATATCTACCGCAACAGGCGTATTGTTTTCCGAAATTACAAGCCCAGGAGCAAATTTAGCTATCATAATAGGATTCAACGTTGCGGTATCTAAATTGTCTACAAGAGATTTTTTTAAACCAACATAATCTGTGGGTATTTTGGTTTTGATAGTAGTTTCTATAGTGGTATCTGGAGCACTTAATTTACAAGTTTTCCAAATGCTCGTAGGTGAATCATGGGTAATGGTGGTATCTATATTTTTTTGATATGTAGCACAAGCAGCGATAACAAAGGCATTGTCTATATCTAATGCATCTAATTTTTCTTTAATATATTCTTTATGGAGTCATTTGAGTCACCCATGAAAACCAAGGACACCAAGAACAAAATTAAGTACTCACCCATCCTCTCTTTTTCATAAAATATCTGTAGCAAAATCCAATCACGCTAATTCGCCCAAATTACCAAGAAAAGGGATATTAATATCCAAAACACTTGCTATGTTATCAACCACATCCGATGCTTTGGTCTTTATTTTTCCTCTAGTTTCAAGAAGTTTATCAGCAGTTTTAAGAGATTTTTGGATAGCGCTGATAGTTTCCTTACTAATAACTCATGATATAGCACTATTATTTACAATATTTTTGAGTTCATCTTCTCCCATGTGGATATCCACGGCAGTTGGAGAGTTTAATGTTAATAATGTAGTAATATCTAATTTGTCTATTTGTGCTTGATTAGACCAAACAGGGTTACTCAAAAGTTTTTTTAATTGGTTAGGATTCATAAGTTCTGGTATATTCTGTGAGGCAGTAATAATGTTTTTTTTATCTGAAAGATACCAAGTAAATTTTTGGACTTTATTGGCAAGGATAAAAAATTCATTAGCCGATGATAATTTTCCTAAACCACCAAACGCCTTATAGAGTCATGTAAATGCTTTGTTTGTTGATTTGGATTTAACACGAGAAAATGCTTCAAAAAATTGTGTCGATCACTCAGCTCATTGTTTCACAAGTGTCTCCATCATAGCAAATTGTATACCAACACTCATACTATTTTTTATACTATTGGGAAATCATACTAACTCTTGATCTAAATACTTTCTCACTACCTGATCTATATTTTCAGCAAATTCTTTGATTTCAAGATCATTTTTGCCTATTTTTATAAGTGCATCATACATTGTACTTCATTGGATAAGTCTATAGGACCAATCAATATCAGGTACTGTAGCGTCAATAACTTCATGTTTAAGCTTATTAGTTTCTATTTTTGTTTGTAAATTGGTTAAATCTTTTTTTTCAGAAGAAACATCAGGAGATGGAGATTCCTGTTCTTTATTTTCTGGGGTGATTGGTTGTACTTCTTTATCGACCATAAAAATCCTAGAAATCACTAAAACAAACTAATTATAATCAATTTTCTCAAAAAAGCAAAAAATCTGATTTACATCAGACCTTCTTTTTTATTACACTTAATTAGCAAGCGACGGGACTCGAACCCGCAACCTCTTCCTTGGCAAGGAAATGTTCTAGCCAATTGAACTACGCCTGCATATATCTCTATAATGATTTTATTTTTGAATTCTCAACGTTCCATTCTTGAGACTCAACCCCCAAATCTAAACCCTCATTGATATTATATTTCAATCACTTGTATATTTTTTTCTTGTTTTTTATGAAGTATTGTGTCAGTAATAAGAATATTTGTCCAAGCCAATAAGGTCAAAACCACTCATAACACCTTAACTATATCACCCATATAGACATGAGTTGACACGTCATTGAGAAGTACAGTATCTCAAATAACAATCAAAGCTAAGCCAAGCACAAACAATGTAGCTTTAGTCAATCTAAAATATACAGGATACACACCAAAAAGTATAAACAAAAAAAGACAAACAACAAGTAAAACAATATAATATAAAACATTATATTCAATATATCAAGACTGGAGTATAATTGTGTTTTGAAAAAACAAAAACACCAAATATCCAAGAAATAATCATGAAATAACACTTATAACAATTCTTTTAATAATATCTTTCATAGAGATAAACAAAAAATAAATAAGAGATAAATTTTTGATATCGTGAAAGGTATATATATCTCAAAAATATATTCAACCGATAATTTAGGCCTGATGATATTATTAATATTTATTTATTTATAAATTTAATTTAAAAAACATTAATAATATAGTATAAAGAAAGCTTATTAACAATACGTTAAAACAGATAAAACAATACAGAATAAAGGCATTTTCAATAAAACAACAACAATAACAATAATGTTAGATTGTTAAAAAGTCGTATATATACACAAAAAACTATATATATTATTTTAAAAATTTATAATAGACTAGATATAGACAAAAAAACCACCTATAAAGAGTTGAGAATATTTTTTACAAAAACGGTACAACAAAAAAATGTTAAAAACTCAAACTTATAATAAGTTTACAATAATTCTTACTAGTGCATAGGAAAATATGGCCACTAAAATACCCATCAAAGCTCACATTAGTAGTTTATTTGCTTCTTTCATTTTTGCTGGATCGCCTTGTGCAGTGATCAAAGTTATTCATCAATAAATTAACACTCCCATACATACAACTCCTATAGAAAATCGTAAATATCTATTGATAAGTTGGATAGTATCAAAAAAAGTAGACTCATCTCATTGAATTTGAGGGTCTCCAGTAACTATTACATCTTCTTGTCCTTGACTAGGAGGTACCTCTACAACGATAGCAAATGTAGAAAAAAGGCTCGTTAAACCTAGAGTAGTAAAGACCATAGCATGTAAAAAGTTTTTAATCATTATACATATATAAGTAAATAAGACTGTTTTTATCCTAGAGAACTTACGGTTATTGAGCTTATAAGGTTGATAATACCCAAACTCATCAAAGCTATCAATATTCCCACAACAATTAAAGTGATGTTCTTTTTAGCATCTTTTACTTCAGCTCATTTAGAAGATTCTATAATCCACATAATACCGTTAAATATAACCATAGTAACCGCAAGAACCATAGTTATCCTCAATAAAAACTTAGCTATTCTTACAATAAGTGGCGCTTCTTTGGTAATACCTCAGAGATCTACACTTACAGATCACCTCAAAATTTCATTACCTACAGCATTTTTCCCTGCTCAGAGATTAATAATAGTGTCATTGGTTATAGCTGGTTGAAACGCTTGTTCCAAAAGGTCTGCAGCATAAATCTTATCACTAAAAATATATGTTACTATAGAGGTAATAAGGAGTATGAACGTAAAAAACATAAAATGAAACGTTCTATACGATCTCAGGTGAGTGATAAAATGAGCATGGATTTTTTTCATAAATATTAGAGTTGAGTAAGTAAATGATCGGCTTCTTTATCCTCTATTTCTTCGTGTTGTGTTTCTTGTTGTTTGATTGCTTCCATTTTTTTGGTATAGACCATATTTTCTCGTTTTTGAGTATATTTATTTTTAAGTTCATCTTTTTTTTGTTCATATTTTTGTTCGATTTCATTGAGTTTTTGTTTTTCTCTTGTTAAAATATCTCTAAGTTTGTCGATTTGGTCTTTATTCATCATAGGTAAAAGGTTGAACCATGATTGTTTTTCTTCAGGATTGTCCATAGATTTAGAGTTCAATACCAAAACAATCAAATCCGACATAGTAGTCAAAAATTCATCAGGGATAATAAATTTTTCAGCTTTCTCCCATAGTTCTTGTGGTAAATTTGCTTTAATGAGATCGATATTTGCCATAAATTATGGAGAAGAAGTAAAAGAATTGTATATATAATGCCATATTTTTTTATACCAAGGAAGATAATTATTTGCTTCAATCTGGCTCGTTGTTTGTTGTGGTGTATTGGGGGGTATGCTTTTCAATATTTTATCTGCCTCATCAATCTCTTTATTATGATATATCTCTGTTTTTAATTGAATGACGGGAACCTTTTTCATGTTTTTTTTCATTTTTTCTATTTCCCTAGGAGATAGGTGGTGTTTATACATGCCTCATGTATATGTTCCTAGTGTGTCCATACATTGAGATGATAATATAAAATATTAATTAAATCATGCAGTCAATAACCATTCAACATCCTTAGGATCTATGATTTGTTTATCTATAAGTCTTTGTGCATATTTTTTGAGATTAATCATTCAAAGAACTGATGATGTTTCTATGATACTGTCGATTTGATCTATGGCTCTTTTTTTGATGTTGTTTTTGATAGAAGTAGTGTTGATCATAATTTCAAATATACCAACCCTAGATTTTTCATCTTTTGTTCTGACCAAAAACTGAGATTGGATCCCTATCAAAGATTCAGCCAATCTATCACTGATACTATCCTGTATTTCAGGTGGAAAAAAGGAAATATATCTATTTACGGTGTTTGCTGCAGAGTTTGTATGTAGAGTAGAAAACACCAAATGTCATGTTTCTGCAAGACTAAGTACTGATTCAGCGGTTTCTCTATCACGTATTTCTCCTACAAAGATGATGTTTGGATCTTCACGCATAGCAGATCTCAATGCATTGGCAAATGATCGTGTATCATGACCAATCTCTCTTTGAGAAACGATACAGCTTTTTGGTTCAAAAATAAATTCTATAGGATCTTCTATGGTGATAAGGTTTTCACTTCTTGTTTCGTTGAGGTGTTGAATCATAGCAACGAGTGATGTTGATTTACCAGATCAAGTAGGACCAGTAACCAAATACAATCATTTTTTAGCAGAAAGAATATTTGCTTTGATACTATCAGCGACATCAGAGAAAACAAGGTCTTCAATCTTTTTGGCCATAGCGTTGATTTTTCTCATTACTACACCAATTCTTCCTGTTTTAAAGAAGGAATTTACTCTGTAAGGCACCCCATTTTTGGATACGTAAGCAAAATCAGCCTCTTTATCACCGAGAAACTTATCAAATCTTTGTGGGTTTCCTTGAAAAAGTTGTCTAAGAACAATTTCCATAGACTCATTACTCAATTTTCCTGCAGATTCTTCTCTAATAATTTCCCCATTATTTCTATAAGCAATACTTTCTCATCCAGATAAATGAAGATCAGAAATATTTGGGTTTTTTTCTATCAGAGCGAGGATTTGCTCTATATCAAACGAATTTGCCATAATTATTAATTAAATAACTAAATGGATGTATGATATCTGATTCATGACAAATAAACCGAATAGGTATATATTTACCCTATTCTTGTATCTTGAATCCATAGATAATTGTACTCAGAAATGTAAATTTTGCAAATTTTGATAGGACACAAAAGAAAAGGGTTTGACTTTTGGATGTTTTGTGATTATCATTCGGGTAATCGTATCCTAATATGTTAGTTCTAGGGCATTGTTTTACTTAGATAAGTAGTAAACAAACCAAGGTCATTTTGGCTTGATGTTCAGCCAAAATATACTATACATGACACAGTGTTGTAGAAAGCTCACCTCTCTGAGTAAAAAGCATATAGATAAGTGGCGTTTAATACTAATAATTGTGTGCACAATACACCAAAAACCTTAGGGTCATTTTTTATTTTGATGAGAAGAAAAATATGTTTTTGAAGAAAAAAACATTCAGAAACAAAACCATAGGAGAACTAAATAATTATAGCTCACATACGCCATTTTCATGATTTGCTGGAGTGGCTAAGATGTTTATTATTCTTTTTTGTATTGTTCTTGTGTTTTTTGTAGGAAAATATGTTATACAATGAGCGCAAATGCTGGGAGGATATATTGGTAAATCAACCGTAAATGTTGTGTCTACTGCTATGGGTGATGATATGATCAAAGATGAATTCTGAAATATCAACATTATGATTGTGGGATTTGGAGGACAGTGACATGCTGGATGATATCTCGCAGATTCTATTATGGTTGCATCATTCAATCCAAAATTATGAGCAGTTACGATGATTTCTGTGCCCAGAGATTTGTATGTATACAACAAAGAAGAAAATACCATAGGGAGAATTAATGCGTTATTTTCTCATACAGTGGGAAGAAAATCACAGTTTGAAACGTGAGCAAAAGTGCTCTCAGACAAGCTAGAAGAAATAATGGGTATAAAGACACCATATTATGCTATGATTGACTTTGAAGGATTCAAAAATATCATAGATACGTTGGGTGGGATTACGGTAGATGTTCCCGAATCATTTACGGATTTCACGTATCCAAAAAACGAAATGCAAATCATGACGGTACATTTTGATACAGGAACAACCAATATGAGTGGGGAAAGGGCGTTACAGTATGCAAGATCTAGACACTCAACTTCAGATTTTTCTAGATCACTAAGACAACAATTGATTGTCAAGGGCGTGATGAACAAACTCGTAAAAAGCGGTCTAGGAAATATAAACAAACTTAAAGCACTATACGGTGACTATACAAAAATGGTAACTACAAATATTTCTCTCAAAGAAATGCTTGGTATGGTAAAATATGCCTACAGACTTAAAAACACCTTTTCTTTTTGATATACTACCGAATGTTCAAATGTTGCATATAGATTTTCTTATCCTGGTTGTTTTCTCTATACTCCACAAAGAGAATTGTTCAATGGAGCATCGGCTATTATACCTGATGGATGAGTGGCTACTGACGTATCATTTTATGAGTATACCAAAAACTTTGCATTTTTTGTGGCGCACAATCAAGAATATTTGATAGAAAATCAAAAGATAGAAATTCTCAACGGAATAGACAAAAACTTTGCCAAAACGACCCTAAAAAAATCCGAATGATTTGCAAATCAGCTTGCAGTAAAACTCAAAAAATATGCATTCAATATATCTGCCGTACAAAATTTTGCTCAGATACTTTCGTGAACGACCGTGTATATATTAGGCACATGAGAATATCAAAACACCATTAAAGCACTCAAAAACTTCATAACCATCGATGATGTTATCACCACTCCCGATCCTCTGTTGGTACAACAATATACAGGAGTAGATATGTTGCTTGTGATGGGGAATAGTTATATTACTCAGTTAGTGACTAGGCCATTTAGTTACTATAGATAACGTGTAGAATATAATAATTTTATTGTTTTATCATTCAATCATGTTTGATCAGGTGCTTAAAAAGAAAAAGGACATTATGGCATACATAGAAGCATTATGAATACCTATAAAACAGATACAGAACGAAGAATTGATGATGCTCGCATTCGTGCACAAATCATACGCTGCTGATTATAAAGACATATTTACTCATAACGAAAGACTAGAGTTTGTGGGTGATGGTGTTTTGGGTGCAGTCATCAATAAGCTCCTCTTCCTCAACCATCAGCAAATGGCGGAATCAGATTTGACGCTATACAAGATAGCGTTGGTCAGAGAAGAAATTCTTGCAGAAATTGCCAAAGATATCAAGCTCAATGAGATGGTTTTCATTAGTAAATGAGAAGAAAAAACACAATGAAGACAAAAAGATTCAATTCTTTCTGATGCATTGGAGGCATTGATTGGGTATCTTTATATTGATCTTGGGATGGACGTTACCGAACAATTCATCAAACAATATATTTATACCAAACTAGAAAAAATAGAAAAAAGCCCAGTCAAAAGCTACAAAACTATGATTCAAGAAATAGTCCAAAAAGAGCATAAGGTCGTTCCAGAATATAAAGATATTGAAGAGGTAATCGATGAAAAAGGGAACGTTACCGAATACAGGTCAGAAATATATATTGTGGGTAAAAAGATTAGTGAGGGATTTGGTTCCAACAAGAAAAAAGCCCAGGAAGAAGCAGCAAAAAAATGTTATGATAGGATAGCACACCCAGGCGGTACAAGTGGTAAATAGCTTCTGAAGCTAAGTCATAAAATGTACATCCGAGCGCAATAGTTAGTTTAGCTCTTGAAAATTCATAGTAAATATATAAGTTCTTAACGTTTTTTACAATATAATTGATCTCGTGATGAAAGCACCATTTTCTATTATGAAACATTCGTATGTACGAGTAGGTTTTTGAATGTTATTGTTGGCGGTTGCACTTTTTTTGTTTTTTAGCAATGCAAGATACTCAGAAGAATTTACAGGATGAGTGAAGCTTAGTGTGCTGGGAGCATTGGACAAAACTACAGCAACGCAAGATATTACTCAATATATGGACAGTAAATGATACAAAAATAGTAATGTAGTTGTTGAGATAGAAAAAGATATTACCAAAATCTCATTGAGAACACAAGCAGTAAAAGATGAACAAGTAAATGCTTTGTCAAAAGATATTCAATCAGTATTAGTTCAAAAGTGATATATCAAAAGCACAAACGATGTAGTAGAACAATCTATTACCTGACCAAGTGTAGGAGCATACATGCAAAAATCAGCAAAAAATGCATTGATTGTTTGAATTATTTTGATGGCAATCTACATGATTTTTTCTTTTGCTGGAGTAAGAAAAGAGATTTCTCCAAGCGTATTGGCTGGAGTGGTTATTTTTACGATGATTTTTGATGTAGGAATGCCTGCATGAGCCTATGGGGTTTGGATGATGTTAGATCATACTATGACGGTAAATACTATTTTTATTATCGCTGTGCTTACCAATATGTGATATAGTATCAACGATACAATTATAATCTTTGATAGAATCAGAGAAAATATTAAAAATAATGCAGGTAAAAAATGAGTATTATTTGGAAAAATATTTGAAGACAGTCTTTGGCAGACCATGAGGAGATCTTTTGGTACGGTGTTTGCTGTGTTTTTGATGATTGTATGTATGTTTTTCCTAGGAAGTGGAGCTGTTAGAGAATTCTCTTTCACTATTGGAATGTGAGTGTTATTTGGATCATATTCTTCTATCTTTATGTCAGCGCCATTGGTATATATCCTATTGGGTAAATACAACAAAGAAAGAAAAGAAATGCTCGCTCAAAAATAATGGAATGAGTATACTGGAACATATAAATAGTAGCAAAAATTTACTACAAAGCTTATTGCATAGGTTATTTTTTTACTCCTCTATATACACTCACCTTGGATGTACTTTCCCAAATTATTTGTTACCACAATGACGATTTTTACGTAATGTGGAAACCAAGTGCGCTGCCAACAACATTTGGTAAAGAGCAATGTTTTTTGGATATACTATTGGGAAAAGAGAGAGACAAAAATACTGATTTTTCACTACCGACATTTCTTCTTCCCTATATCGATTTACCTGATTTTACTCCTTGCACACTCAAACAAACATCGATTCAACATCAATTGGATATATTTGGAGAAAAGGAAGAATTAGGGTTGCTCAATAGACTCGATAACGAAACCGCAGGATTTCTGTATTTTGCCAAAACACAAAAAGCATTCGACAGATATAGACAGCTCCAGACAGAAGGAAAGGTAAATAAACGATACATAGCTCAGGTTCAGTGAATACTCAAGGAATCAGCTTTTGAAATAGATATGCCTATTATGCATCACAAACATAAACAAGATAGAATGATTTTTATTCGTGGCCCCAAAGATCAGCTCAAAGGAAGAAGCAAGGTCCATCATTCAAGTACTATTGTCAAGGTATTACATACTGATCCAACAACAGCCATTTCTACTCTACTCGTAGGGATTTATAAAGGAGTAAGACACCAAATTAGAGTACATTTAGTAGGGATAGGCTACCCCGTACTAGGAGATACCTTATATGGTAAAGATATCAAAGCAGGACGTTTGTGTCTCTGGAGTGTGGGTTTTCAGATTCAAGAGTAAAAAAGTTTGCATTTTTCCAAGAAAAAGTATATAATATACCTATAATATTTTTTTACATTTTTTATTAAAAAAATGATATATCATGATCAGTTCGCATCATTAGATCAGAGAAGCGATGATAGCGAAAAAGCAGTTATAGCAAACATAGTTAATGATGTAAAAGCGTCTCTAAAAGATTACGAAGAGTATTTTTTGCAAGAAACCATAAAAAAATTACGTCTAGATGGTCAGGGTTCTTCCAAAAAAATAACAAAGACCATACGTGATGTAGTGATTAATGATGAAAATCAGTATCTACAAGAGGTGCCTACATACAAAAAATATCAATCAGCATCTAGTACGATGGCGGATGCTATGATGATCTATATAGAATCACTCAAAGAAAAGTTTGTAGAATGATTTTCCAATGAAGAAGTAGATATGTTGATAAATTCTTATATTGGATTTTTACAAAGAAAAGATGAATTATTAGAACATGGAAGATTAAACGAAGAATATACAGATATAGACAATTTTATGGATATAACAAAAAAGAGCATTAAAGATCAAGATGATGCAGATAAAACACAAAAGTTTCTAGAAAAAATAGCTAATTGTATAGAAGAAAAAACATATACCCAAGAAGAGTTGCTTCAGGCGCTAGATAACAGCAAAAATAATCTTTTACCCCAAGAACAAATAGACCTAAAATACATAAGGGATGGCTTGGAAATCATTGTATGAACATCGTATCAACAATTTATTTTGGATTTTCTAAATAAGACAAAAAAAAACAAACCGACTTCTGTTATAGAAGTTGAGTTGATTGTAGAAGAATTACTAAAAGCATATCTCGTTGGATATGATCTAGAAGAAAAAATACCACAAATAACAGATTATTTACAAAGATTAAAATCGATTATGATAAAAAACGTATAAAAAACGTATAAAAAAATATTAAAAATCATCAAAAAAGCAATCAAAAAAAACATATATAAAAGAATAATCAATACTAGGATGATGAAATTATATAGGGGTAGGGTAAATTCTCCCATCTCTATAAATATTCTAATTGCCAAGAATCTGGTAATCAAGGAGAAGCCAAAATTGTTGATAATTTTTTAATAAAAATCAATGAAGAGGAATATGTCATGATACTACAAAGGGTAAAATATATGTATTATTTTAATCAAGACATAGGAAGGCAAACAAATAATTCAGAAAATACAGAAAAAATTAATCAGACATAATAGATTGTGTAAATAGAAGAAAAAAACACTACATTAGTAGAAGACAGAAAAAAATCACATACAGATGGATATCAAAAATATAGTAAGTAAAAATATATATAACATAAAGTGATAAAGTCAAATAGAGAAGAGAATCGTATGGGTACCTAAGAAAATTACTTAGGTTCTTTTTTGTTTTTACTACAATATAGACTATGGTCTATGTGTCTATATAAAAAATCTCTACTGATAAATTTTTTAAAAATTCACAGTTTCATAGAAATAATGAATTGTATTATATATCTATACAAATGGTAATTTGTTTGGTGAATTCACTAATTATATGAATAAGTGAATATTTGAATAAGTGAAGAAGAAAAACAATAAGAAATAGTAAAAATAGATCAAAAGAAATTCACTATTTCGTAGAATAGGTGAATGGGCTTGATTTGTTTATTGGATTGGTTATAAAAGAAAAAATTCACTATTTCATAGAATTGTATAATTGTTTATTTCAGCAAAAAAATTCACATGGAAATACAACATCCAGGAAAATTACTTCAACAAAAACTTACGAGCAAATGAATGACGCAAAAAACTTTTGCTAACATGATCGGCAAAAAAGTTTCTGAGGTCAATGAGTTGATAAAGTGAAAAAGAAATATTACCGTCCAGCGAGATATAATATTGTCTATTATTTTTGATGATGCAGAACAAAAACGAATCAAGCTCCAAAATAATTTTGATTACATAGTGGCCAAAGCAAATATGGCACACAAAATCCAGGAAATACTCTCCAAAAAGAAGAAAACCAAGGGACACGAAGCTTTTGAAGACTTTTAGATTTGGAAACCAGGAACCAGGAACCCGGAGCTAGGTGCTAGAAACTAAGTTTTCAAGTCCCCTATCTCAGTACCATTTACTAGTAACTATGTACAAAATGAAAAACACAGTCAAGAAGCTCAGAATAGTAATGGCGGGGTGAGGAACTTGAGGTCATATATTTCCTATCAGAAGCCTATTAGAGTTTCTCAAAACCAATCCAGAATATAATGAACAAGTGGAAAAGCTCTATCGATTTGGAGCAAAAAAGAGCTTAGAACAACAGGTATGTCATGACATACAAACATCTGATTTCCCCAATATACTGAGTTTCGTGCCCATTCATTCCTGAAAATATCGTAGGGAAAGTTATCGAAAATCTAAAATCAAAAATATTCCCGATTTTTTTCTGTTTATATTTGGATGCTTCCAGTCGCTCTTTTGGCTTCTCTACTATCGTATTGATGTTGTGTTTTGTAAAGGAGGCTATGTGGCTTTGCCTGTGGTTTTGGCTGCCGCACTCCTCCGCAGAAAGATAATACTTCATGAATCAGATACCCATCCTGGACTAGTTAACAGAATTGCTAGCCGTTTTGCCAAAAAATCATTTACAGGTTTCGAATGAGCACTAACAGAAGGGCATACCATAGGACAAATCCTTTCAGATGATATTGTCATAGAAAATTATCCTGAAATAAACTCTAAAACTATGGTGCTGATAGCATGAGGATCTCAAGGATCCCAAAGATTATATCAAAACATTCTCCATATCTTAGAATTCACCCCAGATTTATCGTCAGGATATGAGTTTTTTGTGGTATTATGACTCATAAATATAGAGATGTCGACACTCTTTGACAAGTTCCCTTATGTGCAAACCTACGCATTCATAAGCCAAAAAGAGATGGGAGAACTATACAATATCTGTGATATTGCCATTACTCGTTGAGGAACAACATCATTAGCTGAACAAAAATTGTACGATATAAAACAAATTATCGTCCCTATACCACGAACTCATGATCAGTATGACAACGCAAAATGGTATGTAAGATACCACAATGACAGTATGCTCAACCAGAGAGATCATGATTTTGAATTTCAGCTTGCCAACGCTATCAAACACTTCAAAGGATTTAAAAAAGTGCGTCAACAAAAAGACAAAAAAGCAATTATTGCTCAGGCTAAGAAGATTATCTGGGAGGCATTGGTGAACAAATAAAAAATGAATATTTAGTATATAGCATACCAAATATGATCAACAGAGAAATAACCCACAATAGCGAATTGGCGTCTAATTGATGAAAAGCGCTTATGTCTCTTGTGCAAGGAACCAAATTTAGCACAGCTCAGGTATTGAAGACAGAAAGAAAAAGTGGTTCTTACGTACTTAGATCTTCAATACACAAAGCCAGAGTAAGTCATTTTTGTTGTTGCTGTATGAAGCATATACAATCTGGAGAAACCTATGAAAATGTGGTCCGAGCTATGGGCAATAGACTAACTGAATTTAAGACGCACTATAACCCAGCATGCGAGTTTCCTGAAGATCCTATAGAAAAATATGAGGCTAAGGATCAGAAAGATGATATAAAATATAAAGAGGCAGCATAGTTTGAGCACTGCTATACATACAAATCAGCTCCATAACTAACAAATTAAAATTAGCGCTTAGGTGTTAATTTTTTTCCTATGTTTGTCCATTTTTTTATTTCGAACATCAATTCATGGTTGTGTGAATTGAATGAGAGAATTATCCCGCAAAGCGGGACTGTTTTGTCATAACTTTTTCAATTTTTTTTATTTCGAACATCAATTCATGGTTGTATGAATTGAATGAGAGAATTATCCCGCAAAGCGGGACTGTTTTGTCATAACTTTTTCAATTTTTTTTATTTCGAACATCAATTCATGGTTGTATGAATTGAATGAGAGAATTATCCCGCAAAGCGGGACTGTTTTGTCATAACTTTTTCAATTTTTTTTATTTCGAACATCAATTCATGGTTGTATGAATTGAATGAGAGAATTATCCCGCAAAGCGGGACTGTTTTGTCATAACTTTTTCAATTTTTTTCTTATTTTGCTTTTGTACTCTCTCGACTGTTCTGCGCGGAACATCTTTATTTCTCCAAAACAATCATGCCAGTAAAGCAAATTGTTTGAGTATTGTGCGTGGGTATTTTATGTGTCGGTGGAATGTCGTTTGGACAAATTGAGGGGGTTTGATTTTCTCTCGAAACTCTACCTTCTGGACAAAATATGTACTCCCTTTTTGTGTCAGGTGAAGGAGAAATGCGAAAAGAAGTGTCTACTATGACGGGAGAGAGTGGACAGACCATGACAGGGGTAGACAGTGGGGTATTTGTAGCATTATCACTAGGATATCCATTCACTGATATCGTTTTGTTATCAGGAGAAAAAACTTCAAATTTGGAGTTGTGAGTACATACGGGAGAGATACCTGTGTGAGGAAATTCTGGTTTTGTTTCTCATCTTATTATCTCCGAGGTATATTATGATGGAACAGATGAACGGATTGAAATCACCAATATCGGAGAAGAAAACTTTTTAGGAAATGTTACTTTGCTTGGTGCAAAAAGTACGCCGCTTTCGTTGACCAATATTTCCATTCTTTCTGGGGAGTCAAAAATATTTGGGGATTCACTTGTACAGATTTCTGGAAGCACGTTCATAGATAAGACAGGGTTGGCACTCAGCATGACAGACACGACAGCGATACTTCTTCAGTTGATTATTTCTGGTCAGTTAGAGGACAGTTTTGTAGTGGATCAGTATCGAGTCAACAAATATAACGATAAAAAGACCTCGTTTGAAAAGATAGGAACAACTCCCACCTGGGTGCAAACAGGAAGAGTATTTAATGCAAACAGTGGATATATCATAAACCCAGGTATCTATTTTGCCACAGGAACAAATCTCGTAGATGTTTCAATCCCTCTTGAACCGTCCTGAACACATCTGCAGATACCTATCTCTTGTGATTCTTTGGACCAAAGAGACCTGATAAAAATCAACGAAATATTCCCCTGAAACGAAAAATATCCTCCCTATGTCGAATTGGCAATCCATGAAAATATCACGATAGATAGCTTGTCTATATCGGGAGACCTGCTTATTACAGGACTAGAGTTTTTGTGGCTAAGCTGAGGCACTACCTTGGAAAAGAATGCATTACTGATTTTGGCCGCTACGGGGCTCTGGCAGGGCGAAGGAATCAATACCATACAAAATACTGATTTTTCCCTTGGTAGTACCTGAAATTGGTTGCTGATAACCATTGGTTCTTGACAAAATAGACGAGTTATGGACATTATCTATCTGTCTGGAAAGATGCTAGGTAAGTCCTCATATTTTAATACCACAACCTACCAATGCGTTAGGATTATGGACGTTTTGGACGACTTTTCGCCAGGCTTTGAGCAAAAGTTTTTAAAATACTTCCCAGTTACTACCGTGACTAAAATTGAGTACATCGAGACAGGCACAGGAAACCAATCAGGCACATGAGCATGTCCACTTCCTAGTCCAAATCCGCTATTAAGCTGAAATACTCAGGTGGTAACCGATATTTCATCGATAGTCAACGAATATACTATTCGTATCATGAATGTTGATTATGATCCTGATGGTGCTGATACCAATAATGAAAAAATCACCTTATTGGCAAGCAATGTTTCAGGTAACCAAGCTCCTTTGGATTTGAGCAAGGTATTTAGACTCAAGGTAAATGGAACTACTAAAACGCTTCCATGGATATTGCCTATGAATACGCCTACGACTTTTGTCAAAACCTTTGGATTCCCCAATAGCACAACATCCTGAGCTGACGTAGTCATTCAACTAACGTATGGCGACCATATCTTTGATACCTATACCTACAACCCCAAAAAGCTTTCATCACAAGAGGAAACTGCCCTAACAAGTACAGGATATACCGTAAGTTCAGTATTAGATGGAGATACCTTCAGAATCAAATATCAGGGCAAAACACAAAGTATCAGATTGCTCGGGATAGATGCTCCGGAAAGCACCAAAACGAGATATAAATACTTAGAATGTTTTGGTGTGGAGGCCAAAAATTATCTGAAATCATTGATCGATAAAAAGAAAATCACCTTCCAATTTGATCCCACTCAAGACCAAAAAGATATCTATGATAGGTTATTGGCATATGTGTTTCTAGATGATGAAAACATTAATCAGACCATGATCGAGAATGGATATGCTAAAGAATACACCTACAAAACAGCGTATAGGTACCAATCTCAGTTCAAACAAGCAGAACAGTCGGCACAAGATCAAGGAGCGTGATTGTGGAACGAAAGCACGTGTTGAGTGTCTTTATCTGGGGCACAACTTTCATGAGGCTTACAGACTACCGGGGTTATATTAGCTTTGTCGTGACTACAATTCACCATAACGTATGTACTTCCCAATCCAAAATGATCTGATACTGCGGAGGAACTATGACTATTTATAAACGCTGGGACAGGGTGACGGGAGAACAAACAAACAAACACCTCCCCTTATCAAGGGAGGAAAATTGAAAATTGAACAGGAGAATATATTGATCTGAGTCAGGGATTTAGTCTGAGGATAGGAAAGAGTAAAAAGAAAATCCAGGGAATCGTCCATATGGGTCAGGAAAATATTTTGTCATGAAGTTTGGGTTTGGTTAATAAAGCGGCTTGTGTTTCTTTATTGTACGAGGAACAGGAACTAACAAAGTTTTGTTATGGAAAGCCAAAAGAGGGACAAAAAATATATGCGTCTGATCAATGACTAACAGAAACCCCTCAAGAAAACTTAGATATCCTCAATCTTTTACAGCTCAAGAAAATAGGTAATCAACTTTGTGTTTACTATAAGGAACAATCATTTCTTTGTAAGCGTATTCCTGCTTCCAAGGCAGAAATTAAAGCTACTCAAGAACAAAAGCTCTACAAGGGATTTGCTAGTCTTATCAAGCAATACATCCTCAAGAACTGGAAAGGTTTGTATTATAATACACCACTCAAAGGGTATTTTGATCTTGTCGCTCAGAATAAGAAACTGATTGCTAGTTGAGTATCTTATGTAGACATATATGGACAATCGATTGCAATTACCGATATGAAAGAGCAATTGAAGGTTCTAGAAACCACATTGCCAGGGATTGTTGCGTTGTTTATAGGAATTAATGGACTGTAAGACGGATTCTCGACTCCTAGACGTCATGCCGGCATCAAGTGTTGGGAATGGAATCCATACGAGAGCGAGATGGATTCCCGCTTTCGCGGGAATGACAGGGGCGCAGCAATGACCAGGACGCGGGAATGACTGGATGCGGGAATGACAGGGGGCACGGGAATGACAGACAGAAACAAACGCCTTTACCGTCTCGGCGTCATTCCGGCATTAAGTATTGGAGCCGGAATCCATACTATACCACTTTATTTACAAATAAAATTATATGGGCTGATTTACATATATTTTAGCTAGTAAGAAAAATGGTACCTTGTATATTGGCGTTACAAATAATGTTGGCAGAAGAACATACGAACACAAACAGTGATTTAACGAGTGATTTACTAAACAGTATAATATAAAAATATTGGTATATTATGAAAAGTTTGCTTCTATAATTGATGCTATAACCAGGGAGAAAAAGCTAAAGAAATGGAATAGAAAACGAAAAATAGAGCTTATAGAAAAACATAATCCACAATGGAAAGATTTGTATCATGAAATTTAATAGTGTGGATTCCCGCTTTCGCGGGAATGACGTGTCCATGGGAATGACCCATCTATGGGAATGACCCATCTATGGGAATGACAATAAAGTGATGAATTAAAATTCTCTTTTATTTTATTACCAATTATCTACTATGAAAATAGAAAAGTTTGAAGATCTTATAGCTTGGCAGAAGGCCAAAGAATTAACAGCAAAATTATATAATGCCTGCAAAAACTGCAAGGAATATGGACTTAAAGATATCATGACCAAAACAGGTATCATCATGATGAATCAAATTGCAGAAGGGTTTGAAAGAAGAAATAATAAGGAAATAAAAACAGCGTTTCTCGCAGCAAAATGAGGAACGAGTCAAATGAGGTCTATGTTGTATATGTTGCTTGAGCTTTGATGTATAACCCAGGAAGAATTTAAAGAATTCTACGATATCACTTGGCATATTACCAAGATGCTTATGGCGTTTGTGAAGAGTATCAATGTAGCGGAAGAGAAGAAAGTGGCAACTAATTAAACATAAAAAGTGGAGAGGTGGAGGGTGGAGGGGTAGAGAATAATATCTCCATTCTCAACTCTCAGTCTCTCAATATTTAAACAGTTAGTCAATAAGTATGGAAGGGTATTTAAGAGGGTATTATGGATATAAGAATTTTGGAGATGAACTCTTGTTTTTTGGAGTGGTCAGACAATTGTGTGCAAAATATCCTCTCACTAAACTTTTCGTCGAGGTGGGAAATGCTTCACGGATGGAAGACCGAGTTTGGGAAAACTATCAATGATTAATCACTGAAAAACAACTTAAGAGTATAAAGTTTATCAATGCCAAACAACACAAATATAAGATTATTACCCACCTGATCAATTTTTTGTGACGAGGAAAATATAAAAAGGTATTTAAGTTTTTTGGGGGTTGAGAGGTGCTTTCTGATGAAAGATCATTTCCTCACGATGGACGAAATATTCCTCTACTTTTCAATTATAGTGTCAGAAAATGACAGTTCGTTTTGCTTGGCGGGATAGGAAAAGTTCGTAAACCATGGACAGAAATATTGTATAGATATCTGCTTCCCAAGGCAAAAAATATTATAGTGAGAGATAGGGACTCTGCCACCACAGCCAGGGAACGATCAATAAAAGGACACGGTGACAGAACCAAGGAACGAGGAGAAAACGAAATACATAATAATGTGGTAGTATATCAGGATTTTGCACAAGAGATTATACTTAGGAAGCAGGAACCAGGAACTAGGAAGCAGGAACTAGAATCAATTCCAAATTCCAAATTCCAAATTCCCTATATCCTCATCAATATAAATAGACAATCAGTAGACACAGAAAATATGCAAAAAATCATAACATTCTGTGGTCAGTATCCAGACCATAAAAAAATATTTTTTCCCTGCGATATGAATGACGACAAACATTGTTTCTCATCTATAAAAAAATATATATCTGATCTCGAAATGTATGATCGAACCAAACATCTCTTGACCGAATCACTTTCCTTCTTTCACAATGCCGACGCGGGAATTGGAGCGAGATTACATTTTCTCTTGCCTCTGAAATTGTACGAAAAGCCTATTGTAGCGATACCTTATGCGGACAAAATAAACAAACTGATTATCAGTACAGAAGCTAAAATATAGATGTCCAAGTGAATATAAGCAAATCCCTCCTCACCTCCCTTTATCAAGGGAGGAACGTTTTATTAGCTCCCTCCTTGACAAAGGAGGGGTGGGGTGGATTTGCTGAAAGACGAAATTTAGATATATTTCCTATATATGAAAGAAATAATTTATGTAGAATATAATACTTCAAATAAGAATCGAGCTAGAGAAAATAGATGTAATCAAACTAAAACAGAAATATTGGTTCGATGAATTATAAGAAAAAAACAATTATGATACATATTTCTTAGACAAAAAATGATAGGTTCTTTTATATTGGATTTCTATTCTTCTAAATTGATGTTGTGAATAGAAATCGATTGAAAAAGTCATGAAGATAATCAAGCGTATGATATAAAAAGAGATGAACAATTAAGACATAGGGGAATAAAAATAATTAGATATAGGAACGAAGACGTATATAGTGATATAGAGTGAATACGTAAAAATATCATAGAAGAAATAGCGATAAGATACAAAGAACTATATCATTAAATAATTTTAGTTCATAATGCAAATCATGTTTTTACCATGCTTCTTGGTATTTACCTTAATTTTCACATTGTTTGAAAATATATCTATCGCGGGTATTTCTCTTTTGCTTGTATTTCTTTCTTTGCTAATATATCAGTCGATAAGCAAGAAAAAAATACTTTCAAAAAAAACAATATCGCTTGTCGTGTTGGCGTTTGTTTTGGCGATGGGGGCGTTTGTGGTGAAGGAGTGGAGGTACTATGGCGATAACGCATTCACAACCGTCTACAAATCCTCCACCACTTCGTGGTCCCCCTCCTTTATCAAGGAGGACAAAATAGTGTCCTTAGTTTGAACAGGTGTAATCAGCGATATTTCCAATCAGGGGAAATATGTGTTTGATTGTGGGGGTGACGATTATTTACTCTATTCCAAAAAAGAATATAGCATCGGAGATCAGTTGTGGATAGTGGGAAGGATGCAAGAAAACACACACAAAGACTGATTTTCTTATCGATCGATTTCTCCATGAACATTTGCTCTACCGATATTTACAGGGGCGTTTGACTTCGGTAAATGGATGAAAATGAAGGGGTGGAGGGGGAGTATATACGAGGATAATTCATTACTAATAAATAGGGCAGATACGAGAGCAAAATGGATTCCCGCTTTCGCGGGAATGACGATGGAGTGAGTCGAAAATAACGAGGGCACGGGAATGACAGAGCAAGATGGATTCCCGCTTTCGCGGGAATGACGTATAAGAGTGAGAGAATGACGTACGTATGGGGATGGTATGCTTATAGGAATGGGGGTACCATCAATTGGGCGAATAAAAGCCATGAAGAAAAACATCCAGGAAAAGGTCATTGAGTCATATGGAAAGAATAGGGTATCGTGATTGATTCTCGGTATGTTGATAGGAGATAAATCACAGATACCAGAGTCAGAATATCAGAGTTTTATAAATTCAGGACTTGTCCATTTGATAGCCGTGAGTGGAGGAAATATTCTGATGATTGTTGTGTTCTTGCAATGCATATTATTCTTTTTGCCGTTTTATATCAGGCTTGGACTGATTTTGGTCACTATAACGGGATATGGTCTCATATGTGGTTTGGATTCCAGCGTGTTTCGTGCAGTACTTATGGGGGGCATGAGTATGGTCGCTTTGTTTCGAGGGAGAGAGATTAATATTTGGAGATTGTTGTCGATAAGTTGTATTGTTATGCTGATAATTAATCCCTATTTTTTGGCGTATGATACGGGGTTTTTATTGTCGTATAGTGCTTTGATTGGAATTGTGTACTTTGACACATTGAAAGATAGAGAAAAAAAATCCATAAATCCTCCCCCACTTCGTGGTTCCCCTCCTTTACAAAAGGAGGACAAAAAGAAAGAGAGATTTAAAATGGTCTTATTGTATGTCTATAAAAGCTACATAAAGCCTAGTGTCTGAGCGAGTATAGGGATCTTTCCTATCATTATATTTTTTATGGGCAAGATCAATGTCCTGGGTATCATTGGCAATCTTTTTGTCTTGCCACTCGTGCCTTTTGTCATGATCTATGGCTTTGTCAGTGTCTGGTTCTATTCACTTTTTAGACGAGAATGGACACTTTGGATTGAAAGAATTTGCGTGCAATATATATATAAAATTTCTGATCTTCTTTCTCAGTATGGAATCTATTTGAGTGTTTCATGATTACGATTCAAGTATGTGGTACTACTGGTGTGTGTGGTGGGATTTGTGATGTGGCGCTTCCAAAAACGTTGAGAGGTGGAGAATTGAATGTTGAGAGGTGGGGGAGAAAAATAAATGATTACATAGTTCATATGCTGATTAATTGGATATTTTATAAAGAAAATAGAATTCCATATATAGATAACCACCAATATCTCTATATATTAAAGAAAAAATCAGCAAGAAAAAATGATATATAATAAAAATAAACAATTTATAGGTAAAAATTAGTATATATGATAGGACCAAAGCAAGTGTATTTTGTGATAAACCGATGAAATAAATTTGTCATAATAGGTGTCTATGTTGACAGGATAGACTAGTCTAGAAGCGTAGTTTTTTAACATTTTATTGGCATTTTTGATAGAAAGATGTTAAAAAGTAGTATGTGGATAAAAAAAGCGTTGGTATGGTTTTCCTATCGTTTCATAATCCTAAAGATGTTGTTTCCGTCTCTCAGGCGTCATTCCCTTACTCTTATACGTCATTCCCGCGAAAGCGGGAATCCATACAGGGCAAACTGGATTCCCGATCGAGTCGGGAATGACGTGTGTGTGGGCAGGGGAATGACGTGTGTACAGGAAGTCGGGAATGATGTGTGTGTGGGCACGGGAATGCGGTATGTAGGAGGAGGGCACGGGAATGACGATGGAGGGGGAATGGGGGTCTATTAAATTAAAATAAAAAAAACTAACCTTTTAGCACTACAAGTCGACATACTATACATATTCTACAAAAAAACGGTACATAAATTGAGGGCTTGATGCTTGATGCTTGATGCTTGATGAAAACTGCAATTACTCATGATTGGATCCTGTGAGCGATAACGATAGGTTGTCACAAAATGGACACTTATGCGTACAGGTTACTAGAAGGATGTGGTCTTTAGTAATAGAGAAGGGCAAGTCTGCTTCGCGGTGGGCTGGGGTGTTTCTTTCCAAAAAAGTTAAATTCTTCATAGCACAAAAGTACTGGTGAAGGATTTACTATTTTTTGGAAAACCATTCCAATAAAAGTGGTTTTGGATTATGTTTTAGCTGTTAGCGTAGACTGTCCAAGATTGTCTTGTATTTGTCGTTTGAATTATTAATGTGAAAGAAAGTTACCGTGTGGAGACACGGAACATCTTCGTATTTTCAGAAAGGCTCTGATAAATACGGCTATCATACCCGCCTATTTGGCTGTGAGCCAAAAAAATTATTTATTCAGACTTTGCAGGATTGCGTGTCTGGATAATCTGTCTCTTTTATATTATATTCTATTATTACATGAAAAATTTTAAGAAATTGTTTGCAAGTCTAGCTATCGTAGCTATGCTCGCTACAGCTGTACCTACTACAGTTCTTGGAGCTGCTAGTTACAGTGACGAATTGCAAGGTGCATATGATTACGCATACGGAATGGGTGTTACTACACAATCTTCTATCGAAAACGCTAATATGTACGGATCGCTTATCAGATCTCATATGGCTAAAATGATGGTAAAGTTTGCTAAAGAAGTATACGGAAGAACAGCTGATACTTCATTAGCTTGTGAGTTCACTGATGTTGCTAATCAATCAGATGAAATGAAAGGTTACATTACTGAGGCTTGTCAAATGGGACTTATGGGTGTAGGCATCACTGCCTTCAATCCAAACGGTACTGTTACAAGAGCTCAATTTGGAACAGTTCTTTCTAGAGTACTTTATGGTGACACATATAATGTGGATACAAATCCATATTATGCAGATCACTTACAAGCACTTAAAGATGCTGGTATCATGACTATGATTTCTAACCCTGATCAATTGGAAGTTAGAGGATATGTTATGCTTATGATGCAAAGAGCAGACGAGGGTGTTGCAACTCCAGAAATTTGTACAACTCCAGAAAATGTATTGTCTTGTTCATTAGGTTTGGATTCTTGTCCAGCTGAATGTAAGACAGTTCAAGAAAATAAAGTTGGTACACTTACTGTTGCTTCTACAGATGCAAGTTACACATCTATTCCTAAGGTGGGTGCTGTAAAACATGCTACTGTTAAATTTACTGCAGGATCTGACGATGTAAATGTATACGGAGTTAATATGAAAAAACTTGCGTTAACAAACACATCTAATGTAAAGATATGGTTAGAAAAAGATGGAGTAAGAGTTACAACTCAAGCTGCATTCTCTGACGATAAAGCTGTTATGTCTTTTCTTACTGCATTAGCAGTTAAGGCATGAGCTTCAGAAAGCTTAGATCTTTATGTTCAAGTTAACACTACTGCTGGAAGTGAATATCAATTTGCTTCTACATACATAGATTCATCAGCAGAAACTGTTAATGGAACTATTACTACACCAAATTTAAGAACTGCTGACTATACATTGGCAACAGTTAATTTTGCTCCTTCAACACCTTCAGCTACTTCATATAAAGTAGACGCTGATAGATTGGTAGAACTTGGAGTATTTAAATTAACTACTACTTTGTATTCAGGTAACAATACAGAAAATCTTTATGTTAAATCAGCAGCGTTTACTAATGATGGAACGCTTAGTTTAACAAATGTTTCTGATCTTGCTATTTACAGAGATGATGCAAAGGTTTCTACTAAAACTACTGTAGATGGTAGAAATGTAACTTTCCTTCTTGATGATCAAATCAAATATACTCTTTCTACTGCTAATTATACAATCAAAGGAAAAATTACTGCAGCTGAAAGAATTAATGATGGTTTACAATTCCGTTTAAAAAACGTATCAAACGTACAAGTATTAGAACAATCTACAAACTTTAGAGCTACAATGGCAGGATCATCTCTTACATTGGGTTCATACACTATCAATGGTGCTGATGTTAAATTTAATCAACCACTTGGAACACTTACTAAATCTATTGTTCCTGGAACATTGGGTGCAGTATTCTATACTGGAACAATAACAGCTCTTGCTAGAGTAAATTTGGATAATTTAGCTGTTATAGCACAAACTTCAGTATCAGGATTAAATGACATTGTAAGAACATTCTATCTCAAAGTAGGAAATTCTGTGTTATCTGCTGCTGCTCCTACTGGAACAACAGGACTTATAACATTTGAAGGAACTGTAACAATAGAATGAACAGTACCGTTTATGGTTTATGCTGATATCAGAGATACTGCTCCAGCTACAACTATAAAATTCCAAGATAACATCAATCTATCTAAATTTGTTGGTACTAAAGAATACGCTTCTAACTGAGAAGCATTAACATGAGGAGGAATTGGATCATTATCTCCAATTACTAATAATGTTGTATCTGCTAGTCTTCAATGGAGTAATACTATTTCTAGTGCAAAAACCGTACAAAGAAATGATAGAAACGTTGAATTAGCTAATGTAGAGTTCTCTACAACAACAGACATTATTTCAAAAGTATATTCATTCCAAGCTCAACTTACTGGAGCTGCCTTTACAGGTCATGACAAATATGACTTCGCTGGAGGTACAGTAACAGTATATGATGCTAGTAATAACGCTCTTGTAAGTGCTACTATTATAAATGGACAGAATACACTTAATTTTGTATTACCATCTGGTGTAAATGTATCAAAAAATAATCCAGTTACCTTCAAGGTAAAATTGGATCAAGTAGCTAATTCTACTGTAAGTGGAAACAGTCTTCAACTTACATTTAATGGAGCTGTAGTAAACGCTAAAAATTTCATTACTAATAATCCTATTTATCCTGCTGGAACACTTTCTAGTGTTATGGTAAATGTTAAAGATGCTGGTACAGTAAATGTTGTATCTCAAAGCTTTACTAACAAATTAGTAAAACTTAATGGATCTACAGCAGTTATAGGAAATGTGAAATTCCACCCATACAACGGTGATGCTATTCTTAAAACACTTACTCTTTCTGGACTTGATGTTACTAAGGTTACAAAGGTAGTGATGAAAGACAGTGGATCATTAGTTGCAACTTTTGTTAAATCTGGTACTGTATTGTATGTAGACAATGTTGATCAAACAATACTTGCTGATACTACAAAATTGTATGATGTAGAGGCTACATTTATGTCAGCTTCAACAGCAAATGATCTTCTTCCAAACACAATCACATTAACTCTTCAAGGTGCTACATTTGAAAGTAATAATGGTGCTTCTGTAACTGTTACACCTAGTCTTCCACAACCAATTGGAGGAACGTGTCAACTTATAAAAGATATCCCAACAATCACAGCTATTGCTGGTATCAAAGGAAGTAACTATGCTACTTACAAAGTAACATTCCAAGCTTCTGCTGGAGAAACAAGAATCAATAAATTAGTATTGGCTCTTGGAAATAACCTTACTTCTACATCTGGAGCAATGGTTAATATCTCTACTACAGAAAATGGAGCAACTCCATCAGCTGCATATGGAACTAGTGTAGTATACAGTTCAACTGTAACATTCTCAAGTCTTGATATTACTGTAGATAACACAAATGCTGTTACTCTATATATCAATGTTAAGAATGTAACTTGGTCGTCTGCAAACAATACACCATATATTAATATCGGATTATCTGATCTTGATTATTCTGATGTATTCTCTGACGCAACTCAATCTGCACACACCAACATGCTTCTTAATTACAAAGCAGCAATGACTGATATAACTGATCTTGGAAAGAACATCCAATAGTTAATATTCAGTAATTGTTATATACCTCCGCACTCGCGGAAACTTACTCTCCCAACCTCTCTAAAATAGAGAGGAGAAGGAAACGAAAAAACCCTTAGCTTCGGCTAGGGGTTTTTTAAATCCCCTTTTCTATTACTCCATCCCCTACCCCTTCCTCTAAAATAGAGGAAGGGAACAAGTCCCGGCGCCTGCCCCGCACAAAGCTGCGGGGTTTCAGAGGGATTTAGGGAGTAATAAATAGAGGAAGGGAACGCTCCCTCTATCTCGACTGCGCGAATAGCTTGAAAAAACGAGAGGAATCAGTAGAGTACAATTACTTTATTTCTTTCAAAAACAAGAAATGGATATACTAATCACAAAAGATGGAGAATGATATATAGCAGAGATAAAGTGAAGAAAGGCTTTGTATGCTTTCTGATATACGCAAGAAGAAGCGGTGAACGAACTAAAGAATGTCGTAGATATGATGGTAGATTATTATTCTGAGGAGATTAGCTTCCAAAAGAAAATAAAAAAGTATTTGGCTGGTAAACAGCTAAGTCATGCCATATAAATTTCTGGAGATAAAGAACAAACTAAAGAAATTGTGATTTGATGTTGTTAGACAGAAGTGATCACATGCAATTTTCTCAAATGGTAAAACAACATTTCCTGTTCCTAACCATGGGAATAAAGATATATCTCCATGAATAGAATCCAAGATACTAAGTTTTGTGAATATGAAAAGAAAGGAATTTGACGAGATAAAATAATATCCTCGAGTAATCGAGAAGAATGGAAGGATCCTTGGCCGAAAGGCTGAGGGTTTTTTCTATTACTCCATCCCCTACCCCTTCCTCTCCGGCCTTGCGGGACCTTGTGCCATAGAGGAAGGGAACAAGTCCCTCTGTTTCAGAGGGATTTAGGGAGTAATAAATAGAGGAAGGGAACGGCCCCTCGGCGCCTGCCCCGCACAAAGTTGCGGGGTTTCAGAGGGGGAAAGGGGGGAGTAAAATTTAGGGATAAAGCAAAATCATTTCTTCGATCTTTTTCAATACTCATTCAATATCACTTCTTACCATGTCATTACTAAATCTCAAGATATGATAGCCATTTTGCTTGAGTAGATATTCTCTAAGTTCATCATACGCCCTTATGTCTTTTTTATCATGGATAGAACCATCGATTTCGATAATCAATTTTGATGGATGATGATAAAAGTCAGCGATAAAGAATCTGTCGATTCAAGAATGTTCTCTATACACAAATAATGGCTTTTGCCTGTGAAATTTCAATCCATAGAATTTCTTCGCGTGTAGGTGTTCTCGAAGTATTTTCTCGGAAGCTGTTTGATTGTGTTTGAGATAGTTAGAAAAAGATTTGATATGTTGGGGTTTATGATAAAATCCTATTTCTTCCATAAAGAGAACAGAAAATAAAACATCAGCAGCACATATATAGTAGTAAATCTAGAAAAAAACTGAAAAAGATACGACAAAATTCTCTATCTTGAAAAAACGAGAGAAATGAGTATATTCTAGTTACTTTAATTACTAATTAAACAAAATGAATACACTTACCGTATCTGTACCATCAAAGGTAGCCAAAAAATATGGCAAACAGATAGTCGATTATAGAGAATTACTCCGTTTCATAGAAGAAAAGATGCGGGTAGATATTAATGTTAGTCCAAAGATGAAAATGGAAGATTTTTATAGGCTGATCAAGAAGAGTGATGGTGGAAAAACGACTAAAGCTAGTACATAAATCAGGGAGAAAAGAAGATATATTAGCTGCAATAAGTAAGATAATGAAGAATGATTTTTCTGGTTTGGATATTGTACCAATGGAAAACCAGAAATGATATTATAGATGTAGAGTAGGTAAAATAAGAATAATTTTCTTTGAGAAGAGTGGCATATTCTACATAGATAAAGTATGATATAGATGAGATGTATATAAATAATAAACCATCCGCACTCGTTTACCCTCGGTTCACTGAGGCGGAACACAGAAAAGGCCCTTAGCTTTTACCACGCACTACTGCGGGGCGAGCTGAGGATTTTTTAATGCCCCCAAAAACAATAATACAAAACTATTGATTGAAATATTCACCAAAAAAACATATACTCACAACCACTCATTTTATATACACTATTACTTATGAAAAAAATACTACTATCTATACTACTACTATCTCTCTATACCATTACTTTTACTCACGCTCAAGACTACACAAGCGAGCTTCAGACCGCATATGATTATGCGTATAGCATAGGTATAACTACTCAGCCTTCCATCGATGGTGCCAACATGTATGGCTCTCTTATTAGATCACACATGGCCAAGATGATGGTCAATTATTCCAAGGAGGTACTTGGTATCACTCCAGACACCTCATTACCCTGTACTTTTACGGATATCACTAATGAAAGTACAGAACTCAAGGGGTATATCACTCAAGCTTGTCAAATGGGACTCATGGGTGTAGGTATAACGGCATTTAGCCCTACGACTGTGGTTACCAGAGCACAATTTGGAACCGTACTTTCTAGAGCATTGTATGGTGATATGTTCAACGATGGTGATCCCTATTATATCAATCATTTGCAAGCACTTAACGTTGGTCATATTATGAATAGTATTTCCAATCCAAACGCGTCTGAGGTCAGATGATATGTGATGTTGATGATGATGAGGGCTGGAGGAGATGTCCAAGACACATCATCCCCCTGTGATAGCCAAGAAAATCAGTTGGCATGCATGGTGGGATCTGCAAATTGCCCGACAGAATGTCAGTGAATAAACGAAATAACTACAATTGCAGGTACCTTAAAACTTAGTTCTACATCTATCACAGTCTGAGGACTTCCTTCAAATGCAAAATACATAGGATCACTAAAGTTTACGGCTACAGACCAGGATATTATCCTAAAGTCGCTGACATTTCAAAAGTTTGGTGCTTTTACCAAGGGATGGATAGAGGACGATGGGGTAAAAATAGCATCTTTCCAAAGTGTTGCATCTGATACCACCATAACGACCTCATTTACTCCAGGCATAACGATCAAACAATGACTATCTAAGACATTAAGCATTTTTCTAGAAAGCAATAGCAATAGCGATCAATGAGTTATAGTGACAAATACCAAAAATATCAAATCTTCGGCAAGTACAATTGATGGGAGTTTCCCATATAGGTTGGTAAAATAATCTTTTAGTATAAACACATCAGGAGGAAGGTGTTTCATATTTGACTTGTTTTGTCTAATAATTATAAAATAAAAAACAAAAAATTCACAAACTAAAAAAATAAGACATATGGAAGAGACCATAAGAACAAATTGTCTTTGGGCAATAGCCGGGATATTATTGGAGGTTATTATATTGATAATTATTATCTTCATTACAAGAAGGCGAAGATCCAAGAGAGAGCTCCAAAAATTTTTATGCTCACTTTCGCAAAGCTTTGATCATGCCTGGAAAATCCATGGCAAAACAACAACCATAACAAAGAATGGGCTTGCCGAGATTATCAATGGGGAGATAGAAAGTGAGATGAAATACGCACTCAAAGGACTATTTTCAAGAGTTAACCATTTCCCCGCCAAATCATTCAAATTTTTTAGTACTGAGTATGGAGAAACAAACAGATTTATCGGAAAGATGTTTCCCAGAATGCAGATATTGTACCAGGACTATAAGGATGCTAAAGGAAAGATACATGATGATAGGGTACACAAACAATTCTTTAACGACTCCCAAGCGTGTATTCTGGAGGTAGTAGAATCAGTAAAAAAGGAGAAATGTCTGCAATAAATACATTAAAAAAACACAGTGTCCCCGGATTTTTATTCGGGGTTTTTTTTCGAAAAAATTCAAAAAATAGAGGCATTTTTACCATCAAAAACAATAATTCACTTTACTTTGTTTTTATTTTGCAAAAGCGAGAGTATATAAACCAGCTTGAAAAGCTAAAATGGAAGGAAAAATAGGGCATAGTGCTAAGTTTATGAAAATATTATATATACAAAAATATGTTTGTAAAGTGGAAATATGGTGAGATTTAGACAAAAAATTTGTCTATAGGTGACTACATCAAAATAAAGAAATAAGAAGCTCACCTAGTATCTCTTTCGTGCTTTTTTGTCTATATTGACATAGATAAGCCAAATATCTTCTATATGTCCAAATTTGATGTCGTTGAAAAGCTATAAAAAATAAGCATAAAGCCAATGTTTTGACAAGAATTTTTTTGATAAAGTTGAAATCAAAAAATGACTCAAAACAGAAACAAAACGTATTGTAGTTTATATCGTTATTTGTATATGCGAACGGTCTTTGACAAGCTACATCATCACGGAAAAAAAGTATACAAACATGCTCAAAAACACCACAAAAAATACCTTTGGGGTGCTGCGTGATTTTTTTGATTATTCAAAATATTTAGTTTCTTGTTGGTAAGTATATCGGGATATATGGCAACCAATGCCTACTTGGAAGTAGATCATATGACACCATTTGCTATCTGAGCAGATACGTTCAAGTTTTTTATAGGTGATGAAAAATGTAATGAACTCACGGAGACAAGAAATACAGATTTAACTATCCATGCCTGTATAACAGGAGCGCTTCTCCAAAATATACAATACATGAGAATGAGTACGGTCAGTGCAGAAGACTTACTCAATCAACAGCGACTCCCATTTGCAAATGCAGTTACGGGAACGGTGTTGTGAGACCCGATAGGCAAAAAAAATATATATGCACAATACGGGTATAATACAGGAACATTTATCACTGTCGTAGATAGCATCAATGTAGTGAGGTTCAATCAGTGAAAAATAGATATTGCAGGAAAGACTATAAACAATGGAGATTTTCTAGATACAACCAATGTATACCACACCATCAAATCTGTAGATGGTGCATCTCAAGTCACCATAAATAGTGCAGGTATACAAAGCAAAATCACGGTATGATTGTGAGATCGGTATGGTATGATTAGCCCACCGACAATCATAACAGATGAGAGGCAGGCAGTTAAAGGTAAATTATGATTTGCAAACGATTTTGTTCCATGGAAAACTGTTCTTGTAGGAGCAAATGGAGTGAGTCTAACGCTGGACAACAATGTAAAATTTGATATATCAGTTCGGATGAAAGATCTCAATATAGCTACAGGGAGTATATTAGATATTTATTACTCTGACGATGGAGTGATTTGGCAGATGTTGGATACAACCTGCGCGGTTGATGATCAATCGGTATGTAATTTTTCATCATCACAATTAGCATTGTTTGCTATAGGCACGACAGGGACAACAACGACTATCACGCGAAACAATATAGATTTTATAAACCAAACATTTCGAGCTACTAGTCCAACCAGCCAAGAGGTTACCTCTGCTTTGTTTGGCACACCAGAACGTGAAAGTGTATATACGTCGTATCGAAATAGCAACAGTTGTATATCTTGAGCTATGTCCATAGTATATCTACAGCCAGGAACTAATACAATCCCTGGACACCCAATATCCAATACCATCTATTTGTTGGGAAAATGATCGTACATATCAGAGTATATAACAGATATTACGGGGTCATGTGTAGCCATGGTAGGAATAGATTCGGGGGTAAATTTGTTTACGACAATAACAAAATGAACGAGTATAAAAATTTCTTCATGAAAAAATATCATCATAGACAGACTCAATATATACGGAGAAAGTGATGGAATATGATGAGCGCATACAAGAAATAATTATTGAATATTTCTTGCGAGTTCAGACAACACCATAGCAAACATTACCTCGTACAACACCATATGATTTACGGTGTATATGGAAAACTTTGTAAATAATTTCTGGAATATATCTAGATTTGACACCCTAATCCCTGGTAAAATAAATAACACAATCAATATCCCTGTAGTATTGCCATCAGTAATTACATGAGGTAATATAGCACAGTTGTTGTCATGAGGGGGATATGTATTTACCAGTAATACGCGACAATGAGTCAGACCATTCAATCTTTTCCAAACATCAATATTCCCAGAAAATATAATTATCTATTCGATAGATTACAAAATCATGGTGCGTATTGCATCAGATACAAAAGTAGTAAATCAAAGCGGAGTAGATTTTACATGAATAATATTATGACCGAAAATAATTCCTCCATCTCAGATCCAGGGTAACTTTTCATGACAAGACGTACTCTATGCATTCAAGATATGATCAGATAAAGATATCATCAAGGCGCAAGATGCAAATGGTAATTTCAAATATTTTTCTGTCAATGTGCTCTTGCCCAATATCACAGGAGTGGAAAATATATTGCTCTATTACCCAATGGACTGACAAACATGAGGCAATATAAAATCATTTATGATGGTAGATGCAAACTCATGAATCAATGTACAAATCAATACAGATACCTTTGGTCAATTTGTAATCGTACGTGATAATGTAGTTCATGATTGAAGTAGTCTACAAACAGGAAATCAACAAAAAACATGAGGTATTGATCAGCTTACAGGAAAATCAGCAACAAGCATCACAGGAGAAAAAATAGACAAATGATCCAAACAAAAAAATATCACCTGACGAATAGTAAGCTGAGACATAGTACCAGGTCAGATAAGTAATTTGAGAAATGCAGAAATAAAAGCAGCAAAAAAACAAAGATTTAAAGACGAACTGAGCTCAAAATGATATACAGAAAATCCAAATGGAAAAATGATGGGAAATGTATCGATAAACATATGAGTGTTTAGTGGAGAAATACCTGCGCCGATAATAATGCAATCAACAGGAGCTACCAATATAGAGATAGAGATTCCCGCGTGAACATTGGTAAAAAATAGTAGTTGAATAAATTATACAGGTGTGCTAGAGGTTCCGCAAACATCGACAGGGAAAGTAAATATGAAAAATTTTAATCAACTGAGATCAGTTAAGGTTTGACCAAACAAGCAAAGTATATTTTTCTATGATGGATCGGGAAATCAGTCATATGTGCAGATCAAAATACCAGCACCAGAATTAGCAACAGGAAAACTAGTAGCAATCAACTATTCCTCAGATGGAGTACTCCGAAAGTATCTGACAAGTACAAAAGTGATAGCTATTGGTGGAGCTAATTATGCAGTATTTCGTACTGATCATCTCACCAACTTCGCTATAGGAACTATCACACGAAACAATATGAGGTTTCTTGACGAGAGCTTCCGAGGATCAAACCCTACTACAGGACAGATTGTCAAGGCGCTCTACGGAAGCGGCATAACAGATAAGACAATCTATAATGCTCATCGATCAGGTAACTGCCAACCGACAAAAGTTGTCTATGTACAACCATATTCGATAAGCGGACTCAACTCAATGCCAACACCAGCATCCAACACTATTTATGTGCTCAACTCTGGTGCATATATATTTTCTGCAGCAAGATGATTTGCAGGAAATTGTATTGCAATCATAGGTAAATGAGAGGTAAAATTATATAGCACAACCAACCTCACCTCAATATTTACCAACAACACCAGAAGTTATATCATTTACGATAATCTAAGGTTTGATGGATATGGCAATGGAAACTGATGAGTACACAACACCAAAAATACGTACGGAATGGATCTAACATCACCTATAAGTTCTACCTACAACAATATCCAGCTACAATGACATTCCTCCAATGGTATAGATATTAGGACTCAACCTATACATACAGTATTCAACGGAATCATATCACATTCCAATGATGGGTATGGATTCAAGTCGGCATGATCATCAACATACGTAAACATCAACGCCTCAATGTTTTTCAATAATAACGACTGATGAATCTATTATATTTGAAGTTATGGTGCATTAAATAATCTACAAATTTTCAATAATCATTGACCAGGACTGACGTTCCAAAATGGAAATGACAACATACTAACAAACACACAAATCTACAATAATAATGATTACTGACTTTCCATCACAAGAGGGACACCTGCAGATAGTGATATGATACTCAAGGACGTACAGATTTTCAATAACGCCTCAAACGGATGGTATACCAAAAAATCAACCAACAACAAATACTACAACACGCTCAAGATATATGGAAACAATTCAAACACCCTACCAGCATGAGTGACCATGGGAATGACGTGAGCATTTTCATGAGCAACTCCATGAATATATACTACAGCATGAACGCTATGATGTGCTATGGTTACCAATCCACTCACTACCGTGGGGCAATATTATTTCACTTCATCATGTACAGTAAAATCCAATAGAACAACCTATTCAGGATTTATACAGTTTATGGGTTTCTGAACAGGTACCTTACTCCAACAAATTCCTTATACATACACATGAACACTACTAACGTATAATTTCAATATGTTTATGGATAGCGGCTACCATATCTGAGAGTGATTTTGGGATATGAGAAATTATCTTTTGACCAAGTGATATACAGAATGAACATGATGAATAAATACCGTATGACTAAATACATTAGTCGGAAGCTGATATATAAATCTTCAAAAAACAAATGGGAAAACATATATACCAATAGTGTTGCAATCTACATGAACTCGGAGGGCTGAAGTATCTTTGCCAAAATATGCATTCATACAGTCATGATGATCTCCATACAACTGATTGGTATGAATATCGATAATATCTCCATCATCTCTATCGGGACTGAGTGATATCAAATGAGCTATTTCGTTTGGGTTGTCTACATGATTGACGCTGACAAGTTTTTCTTGAAATTACCTAACCGCTAGTATATCCATACCATTAACATGAATCAATGTCGGTGACTCATCAATCGCTACGATATATAAATCCACAAACTGAACAACACGAACATCAGTCATGACAAGCAATGTAGTGACCATAAATTCGAGACCATATGTTACGTTCATCACGGCGTGATTAAGTTATTTTGCAGCACAAATAGGCGTCTGGGACAATATACCGCCAGTACTAACAGGATATGTGAGTAGCTGGACATCTGTCGTAAGCGGAACAAATACCTATTACAAATGAAGCTTGGATATACGTGCAAGTGTAACTGACGGTTGATCATCACTTTTGTCTGGAACAAGTTGTATGTATACTACGTGAGACTGACGATCAAAAGCAATATTTTCGTGAATATCATCATGGTGATATTGTGAGGTAACAGGAATCAATTATCAGTCAGATTTTTCTCTAGTATTTAGAATGTATGATAATGCATGAAATGTCTGATACTCAAATGCATGAATATATCTGTACGATACAAACGCCAAAGTGTGATGTGACTTTGTAATAGATAATGATGTGGCGTCTACCAACCAAATATGAGTTACTTTGACCACAGATTGTCCCACAGCAACTAGGATGAGATTTTCGAACGTGTCCGCTGATCTGGCTACAACACCATGGACAGATTTTGCATCAGGATATACATGGACATTGGATGGAGTTACATGAACCAATACGGTATATGGACAGTTTGATGATTGAATTAAAAAAGTTATAACAAAAAATGATACTATAGAATATAATGGGTGTGATCCATGGGTTGGGTGCACAACAATCATTATCCCGCCGACTACTGATGTGGTAGAGATAACCACGGACCTAATAAGTGGTTGATATATAGATATAGGTGATACGGTACAATGAAGCGTGTCTCTTGATGTGTCAGAAAATAACGGACAATTGCTCGCGCCTATTGTTTTGGAATCACCAGATCAGACAACCACAGGAAATCAAATAATCACAGGAAATCAAACGGGTACAGGAGACGATACCATAACGGTAGATATCCCACAAGACACACAATTTATAAAAAAATCTGACGGACAACCATACGTATGAATAATTATTTCTCCAAAAGAATATGCAACGGGTGATGTGCAAAGATATTTTCCGAAAAAAACAATTATCAGGGCATTTAGGGTGTGATCAACGACAGAAGGTGTTTCGCTTCAAAACGCACAAACTTCGGATAGTGTAATAGCAACCATAAAGGTGCCGATGAACACATCATATATAGGAAAAGTCATAGATGTAAGTTATTCAGATGATGGAATTATTTGGCGCGTTTTGACAAAATCAGTAACGAAAAGTGATGGCAGCGGATGAGCATATGTAGAATTTACTACGACGCATTTTACAGAGTTTGTATTGGGAAGAGAAAATAGTGATGTGTATATAAACAATAAATGAGATACAGTAGCTTCGTCGCCACAAGTGATGCTCCATATAGATGCAAACAACGTCTGATGAATGATGTTTGGAAATGCACTAGAAGAAGTACAAACAAATGGAACATTCATCACTTATACACCAAGCTATAATCGAGAAATACCAACAAGTGTATTCGGATCACATATAATGTATGCAAAGATTTTCAATAAAGAACAAACAAATAGTGTGATAGCAAAAGCAGAAATTTATTTAGATGTATCAGGAATAAGATGATATCTTGATGAAAACTATCGGTCAAGAAATCCCAATGACGGAGATATAGTAGATATGTTATATGGTCATAGTAGGTATGCAGTCAACCGACAAAACACCATCTGTGATTCAGGAAGTATAAATGTTGTGCGTCTTGCTAGTGGTGATTTCATGCCAGACATACTAAGTACAAATACCATATATGTACTATCTTCATGAATGTATTATGCACAAAATGGATGAACCATAACAATGCACGATTGTAGTGCAATAGTGGGAGCTACTACGCTAGCAACAGACTCAGTCATAATTAAAACAGAAAACTATACTAATCATACACTCAAAATAGTTTGAAGTAATGTGATAGTAGACGATATCCATGTAGATGGAGAATATGATAAAAATAGCCAATCACATACCATAAATCAGTATGGAATATTTTTTGAATATACGTGATCTGCAATAGGAGACACTACGATAAATAGGGTAGATGTGTACAATACCGATATCGGAATAGGGGCAGATTTTGATCCATCCAATTTAACGAGAATCACAATAGACAATACAAGAATATATGACTGTGACATGTTTTGAATATCATTACCGACGACATTTTTGACCATCAATAACACACTCATTTACAATAACAATGGCTGAATCTCAATTGAATGATCTGACAATGTCATAAACAATTCCCAAGCATTTAATAATAATAGTGTCTGACTACGATTATACGGATCAGGGATGGCTATAAACAATGTCCAAACATATAACAATGATGCGTGAATAGTGTTTACCAACGCAATAGGTGCACACATACACAATCTATGATCGTATAATAATAATCTATGAATAGTATTTAGTGCGGGGGAAGAAAATACATACTATGGAGACCTAAACATATTTGCAAACGGACAAAACCTTAGCTGAACAAATGGAAATGATAGTATCTTCTCTGCGGGTAGTGATGGTTTACTTTGACGAACAAATGGTAATATAGTTGAAGATAGTCACAACATGTCATGTGAACAGGTAACCAATCCTCACGATGCACAAAACAATGCATTCTTTTCGTCAAATAGTTCTACTAATTGTGATACAAGAGGACAGTTGAGTCGGTCAGCGATCAATCAAAATATAGTATATATGTATGCAAATACGAATCCATTCTATCAACAACAACCAGTGTCATCAGCTAGTACTTCTATGGGATATACAAACATGATATATTATACGTTAAAACATGTTGGAGACTATGTGTTAGATCCAGCCTGTGATCCATGGGTTGGCTGTAAGATAATAGCAATATCTTTTACCAACGATAGTGAGGTAATAAAACAAGAGTTGATAGATGAGTGATATATAGATCTTGGGGATAAGATAAAATGAAATACCTCTCTCGATCTTGTGGGTAATGATGGAAAACTGATTACTCCTGTGGTATTGGAGTCAGCAGATCAAGGTATAACAGTAGATATCCCACAAGACGTGCAATTTATAAAAGAATCTAATGACCAACCATATACGTGAACTATCATTCCTCCTAGAGAATATGCAACGGGTGATGTGCAACAATATTTCTCTGGACAAGAAATAATAAAAGCATTTAAAGTATGATCCACCACAGAATGAATTTCTCTTCAAAATATGCAAACTTCAGGTGTTGTACTGGCAACAATAAAAATACCATTGGATATATCATATTCATGAAAAGCTATCATTGTTAGTTATTCAGACAATGGAACAGGTTGGTATAATCTAGTGACGACTACTGGACAAGATGATGGCAGTGGATGAGCTTTTGTAGAGTTTACGACAACTCACTTTACTAATTTTACTTTGGGTGAAGAAGAATGTGTATTCGTAATCAATGGTGATGAATATGCTACTTCATCCACGTCAGTTACCTTGATAACAGAGTGTAAATCGCCAACTAGGATGAGATTTTCTAATGATCTAGATGCATTAAGTAAGGCAGATCGAACAAATTTCGAAACGCCTTATGGATGGACAATTGCTGGTACCAATGGTACCAATACCGTATATGCAGAATTTGATGATGGAAAAAAAGTAGTACAAACATCAGATGATATAGAGTATGCAGGTATTGTTGTTTGTGGAAATGGTGTCGTAGAATGAACTGAAAAATGTGACGACGGTGCTCATCTTGATGGAGATGGATGTAGTTCCATATGTGAGCGAGAAAGCATATCAGCAAGTTGTACAAGCAAACAATCAAATGCCAGTCGGAACACCGTCCCTTCTATTACGGTGACCTGTAATGCTATGGCATCATGACAAATGTGTATGAATGGTCCGTCATGTTGTTCTTCTTGGTTACCAAGCAACACTTCTACATATAATGAGACGTCTAGCACAACAGAATGTTATTTTATTTGTGCTACGTGATCTGTCTGGAATAGCCCATATTGTGTATTTACTGGCATGTGATCTTTCACGGTGCCTACATATCAACGAGCAGTAAAATGATGATGAACCGATATTGATGTTCCGTATTGAGTAGCAGTAGATAGTGGGTGAAATAGTTATATAGCATGATATTTTCGATGAACGACGATCTTCTGAACCTGAACATTGGTCAGTAGTGGTAGTTACGATATATTTGTCGCAAAAGTATCATCAACGGGAGCGTATCTGCGAGCGACAAAATGATGATGAAGTAGTTATGATAAAGCTTTATGAGTAGCGGTAGATAGTGACTGAAATAGCTATATAGCATGATATTTTAATTGAACAGTAAATTTCTGAACCTGAACATTGGTCAGTAGTGGTGTAGATGATACGTTTATCGCGAAATTATCATCTACAGGTCAGTGGCTCCGAGCAACGAAATGATGATGAGCTGGGTATGATCAAGCTTTATGAGTAGCGGTAGATAGTGACTGAAATAGCTATATAGCATGATATTTTCAGTGAACAGGGTTCTTCTGAACCTGAACATTGGTCAGTAGTGGGTGATACGATACATTCATAGCGAAATTATCATCAACGGGAGCGTATCTGCGAGCGACAAAATGATGATGAGTTGGTACGGACTTTATTAATTGAGTAGGGGTAGATAGTGGTTGAACCAGTTATATAGCATGATATTTCAATTGAACGGCGACATTCTGAACATGAACACTGATAAGTAGTGGTGGGTACGATACGTTTGTCGCGAAAGTATCGTCAACGGGAGCATATCTGCGAGCGACAAAATGATGATGAGTTGGTACAGACGTTGCGTATTGAGTAGCAGTAGATAGTGGGTGAAATAGCTATATAGCATGATATTTTGAATGAACAGGGTTCTTCTGAACATGAACATTGGTCAGTAATGGTGGTACGGATACATTTATCGCGAAGGTATCGTCAACAGGTCAGTGGCTCCGAGCAACGGCGTGAGGAGACAATAATAATGAACAATCTTTATGAGTAGCAGTCGATAATTGATGAAATAGTTATATAGCGTGATATTTCAATTGAACAGCAATCTTTTGAGCAACACAATTGATAAGTAGTGGTGGTGCGGATACATTTATCGCGAAAGTATCATCAACTTGAGCATATCTGCGAGCGACAAAATGATGATGAGTCAATTTAGATTATGCTAATTGAGTAGCCGTGGATAGTGACTGAAATAGCTATATAGCATGATATTTTCAGTGAACAGCGAGCTTCTGAACATGAACATTGATTAGTAGTGGTACGGATACATTTATCGCGAAGATGTCTGAACCTGAACAATGAATTATAATAGCAACTTGATCCTATGATATGTTAGCATCATGATTAGTCCTTCCATGATGATATGTATCACTCAGCAATAGATATCAAATTTTTGCCAATCCAAGTGAAAATATAGATGGAAAAAACCTATGATCAATTTTGTTGTCATGAACCAATTGATTATCGGTAACCGGATGAGGTTGGGATGGTGTCTTATATGCTCCTATCAGGATTATTGCATTTACATGACTAGCACAGATAGATGATGGGTGATTGCCAAAAGATTACAATCCAGTACAAACCGTCTCTATTTGATGAAGTGGTGTAAGTCTAATTGTATCAGGAGCAAGTGCTCAAATGTCGGTAGTCTTAGAATCATGAGCGGATTTGTGATATAGTGGACAGTCAGTTAAGATATATTATTCTAATGATGGATGAAATAATTGGTTGCCAAATACAATACAACCTGAATGTACATTAGATCAGTTTAATAGCTGTAATTTCCAGGCTGATCACTTTTCCAATTTTACTTTTCTATGACTAAGCTCATCTTTCTATATCAACAACAATGATAGTTATACGTCATGATCAGAGGTAATATTGAATATCAGTGTGCCTGCGGCTACATGAATGAGATTTTCCGATGACTGAACCAATCGATCTGCACGAGAAAACGCGATATTTGCTACAACCAAAGCATGGACACTTTCTTGAGTAGTTGCAAATTCATGAACACAAGTCAAAACAGTATATGCAGAATTTATCTGATCGGGAACAACGACTCAAGATACGGATAGTATTATAGTAGATACATTAGGTCCAACGATCACAGTCACAATGCCTAATCCTATGTCGTGATATACAACAACATGAGATACGGCAAGAGTCACAGCAAATATATATGAGCCAGGAACGTGATTGGTATCATTGTTATATAATTTTTCTGGAAATAAAGTGGATCTCTATGGTAGCAATCTTATTTTGATGTTAAATTTTGATGATATATCTGTCTTATGAGATACTACAGGAACCATAAAAACTATTGCTGATATTTCACTATATGCAAATATAATAACAGGATACGGACTTAACGCTGGTGGGGGTAAACGAAATGGATCTTATATATTTAACGGAACAAGTGATTATATAAATGCAGGTGGTCAATTATGAAACAAAATGGGTTCGTGATTTATCATATCTGCACGGGTATACCTTAACAGTGGCAATAAACAACAGACAATAGTCAGCGATTATAATGAAGGCGCCCCTACTACAGGCAAGGATGGAATTGTTTTTGGTATAGAAAGTGGCAATCAGATAGCAGTCACATTGATAAGAAATTGAACCAATAAAATATGACGTAAAACTAACGCTTGAGCAGTATCCATCAATGAACGAACTCATTTGATTGCTATGTGGGATGGAACATTTAATAATACGTGATTCAAAATCTATCAAGACGGAACACAAAAAGATACTACCAATTATTCCGGATGAACGGTTACATGATATGATATATCGCTCAAACCGATGGGAATAGGAAGATATTCTGATTCTGCGTTTGTATGATATTTTGATGGAAGAATGGATGAAGTACGTATATATAAAGTATCAATGGATCCCGATGAGGTAACAATATTATCTAAAACAAATCTAGCAAAAATAGATAGAGACAATTTTGTCTTTACAGGAATACATAATGGTTTATTAGACGGTTCTTATCCGTATGTGTTAGATGCAATGGATTATCTGGTAAATGAAACAAATACCTGATGAACTATTATAATAGATAATTCTACCGGTTCATTTTCATGTCTTAGCTGATGGAACAACGACAATTTCTTGACATGATGATTTTGGAATATGTATACAGGAAATGATGACAGTATCATCTGTGCTTTGTATGGTACTGGGACGAGTGACAAAACGGCCTATACAAAAAATCGAGATAGTAATCGGACATGAATTGCTTGTGATCCTTTGAATATAGTTGTCGTCCATCTGACCTGATGAACTGACAAACTTCCAGCTACATTAGTAACAGGGACAATATATGCTCTATCCTCATGAAGTTATATAACTACTAGTACATCATCGATTAATCTATCAAATTGTAGTGCGATAGTAGGTAAGACATGAAATGTTATTATGTACTCTACAGGATCTTTATCTAGTGGTTTTTTATCTGCCACATGATCATCTTTTACAATATTGGATAATATTAGGATAGACTGACTAAGCGATGGTTCATGATCAACGCATACATTAAATGCATATTGAATAAAATATTACAACGTAAGAGATAATGCAGTCAATAATATAGAGATATATAACAATAGTAATGATGGTATAATATACCAATATTCCTACTATCATCTTACGAGTAATAGTAAAATCTACAATAGTAGTAATTCTAATTGAGTAAGGTATTATTATTCAGATTATAATATTATCAATAACTCGCAGTTCTATAACAATCGTTATAATTGATTGGTTATCAGAGACGGTTCAAAGTATAATGTCGTCAATAATTCATTAATATATAATAACTGAGATAATGGAATTCATATTGTAACAGCAACTGGCAATATAATAAATAATTGTCAAACATTCAATAATGTTAAAGGAATAAGGTTTGCAACATCAGCACAGAGTAACAATATTAACAATACAGCGATTTATAATAATAATACATGAATAGTCGTCCTTGATACAGCATCCACAGGGAATAAATATTATTGAAATCTAAAAATATTCAATAATACAGCAAATTTTGAGTTAACCAACTGATCGGATATATATCTTACCTGATGATCTAATGGTGATGCTATAGCTGTTGTAGGATGACGAAGTACTTGATCGTTGAATTATACACTAACGTGATCACGGGATTATATAATTAATCCACTCGATGGGGTATGAAACTATCTCTTGTCGCGATGAAGTGGCTTAATTGAGTTGAGATGAAACAAGACATTTACCGGTACGCAACCAATTACGTATAGTTATGGAAGCGGAATATCGACGCAGACTACAGGAGTTTTGCACAACTGAACCAACCGAATCACGGATTCGACATATACAAGTACCAAATACATTGGATCTGATGTTATCAAAAAGACTTGAGATTTGCTTGGATTTACTGGCTCAAGTAGTATCACGTGATTGACTTTGACATGAATATCTACATCACCAGTGACCAAGTATTCAGTATTTGGAGATATAACAACATATAAGATAGGACAAAATATAAATACAAGTACATGAGTATATTTGACCACATGAAATGGCACAAAGAGAGTAATTACTCAAATATATGATTATAGTACAGGTACATATTTTGCGACTCACTTTGAAAAAACAGGCACTCTAGCAGCTGATAGTGTCTGACCTACCTGAACAATAGACATCAATGCATGAGCAACATATACAAACAATGCAAGTACAACACTAACATTGTTTGCGAGTGATCCAAGTTGAGTCTCTGGCATGCAATTCAGTTGTGATGCTAGTGTGTGGACACCAGAAGAAGTATATACGACAACAAAGAGTTTTAATATCACTACTAGTTCTGGTTGTACAACAGCACAATGAACAAAAACAGGATACGTAAGATATAAAGATAGTTGGTGAAATCGATGAACGACATACAATGATACCATATATTATGATAGCATAGCACCAGTCACGACTGACAATGTAGACTCCAATCGAACTACAGGTGATCAGACTATTACGCTTACTCGTGTAGAAACCTGAGCATGAATAACCAATACCTATTATTGTACGTACAGTCTATGAGACACGGCATGTACACCTACAACAGTAGGAACATCAGTTGCGGTAACGTGTCTTTCTGGTGATGTATGTCAAAAATATGTGAGATATTATTCTCTTGACAATGCAACAAACACAGAAACAATTAAAACATCATCAATAATAAAAATAGATAAACAATATCCTCAAGGATGATATTTTACGGTAAATTCTTGAGCAAATTTTGCAAATTCTACCGGAGTGACATTAAATATATATTGCCCTATAGATGATCGATCACCGATACAATATGCGTATGGAAGTTGATCATTACCAAACATTCGATCATGATGATGTGTAAGTGGTAATTATGCATATACGCTACAGAATACACAGTGACCACAATCTATATATATGAGATTCCGTGATGGATGATATAATACAACACCAGACCTCTCTTGTTATCTAAATTATGGTATGTCGCACACGCTATATGATACGGGTACAAGATATACAAGTGAATGGACACAGAATGCCTGTAATCCTGATACTATGGCTACCGTAGAACTTACTCAATGAACAAATAAAATACCAACGAATCTGAGCTGAAATACCGTGTATATACTTCGACCATGAAAATATATCCAGTGAGGAACCATCAACTTTTCGTGATGTACGGCTTTAGTAGGACTGGGGGAGGTGGTGTTATACGGATCAACTTCAATCACAACATTGTTAAATGTCGATCAAAAAAACAACGTTATCATAAGCAACATAAAAGCCGATGGAAAGAAAGATGGTATGTGATGACAACATCCAGTAGAAATAAATAACATGATAAAGTTTACTACAACCCAAAATTCTACTATCAACAATGTGCAATTATTCAACTGAGGTGCTGGTATTGGCTTTATTGACTCTTCATACAATGTAATCACAGATGTTCGAAATTACAATAACAAAGCATGAATTGCATTGTCATTAAATTCTGATTACAATATTATACACAACATACAATTATTTAATAATAATTATAGTGATTGAGGGTTGCTACAGGTGATGTATAATTGTGATTATAATACGCTCAATAATATTCAGCTGTATAATAATTATCGTGATGGTCTAGTGACAGATAATCACCTATATCAATGAGTGTCTATAGGAAATGTATATAATAATATAAACATTTACAATGTATGATCGAGATGATTTCTAGCTCAATGACGGTTATCTGGTAACATATTCCATAATGTTAATATATACAATAGTGCATATTGAATATATATATATCATACAACATGATCAACGACAGGGAATAAATATTATGATAACTTCAAATTTTTTGAAAATGGTACAAATATTAATGGTTCTATGACTGCGATAGTGTCTACAGGAAACGCATCAGATGCTGTAGTAAATCAGGTATGACGATGAACGGGAAGTTTTTCTACAAGCTGAGCGACATGACGAAGTATGGTAACATTACCAACAAACAGTAACGGTCAACTATTATACTCATGAAATATATTCAACGGATATAACTCTTCCCGGGAAGTTACAGAATCCGTAACCTTTGCTTATGGTACAGGAATCCCCAAACAAGACAGACCAGTAAAATATAGTTGATGAATTTTGGTATATACAAATTTACCATATAATACCTGATATTATATCTGACAGAAAACAGCGACATGAGACTACGTATCTTGATGTTCAATTTCTTTGGATAGCTCAGCCCCAACAGTTTTACAAGCATATATATACAGTTGAACAACGTGATACAATGCGACAAAATGATTATATTATTACAAGTTCAATGCAGATATCAAAGCAAATGTAAGTGATTCCAATGGACTCAATACCTGAACATGTAACTATACTATTGATGGGGCTAATCGATCAGAGGCAAATTATTCATGAACAAGCACAACGTGATATTGTTATAAGACAGGCATAGTGTGATGATTGGACTTATATATTAGATTTTCTATCCAAGATATTGCAGGTACTACCTGATATGCAAATACATGAGTCTATTATTACGATATTTTACCACCAGGAATAGGAAGCTGGACTCGAGCAACGAAATGATGATGAACTGATACTGATTATGGAGAGGCAATCGCAGTAGATAGTGGTTGAAACAGCTATATCGCATGAGAGTTTGAATGAACTATTACCTTCTGATGATTACCCGCATTGACAAGTAGTGGACATCAAGATATTTATGTAGCGAAGTTATCATCAACCTGAGCATATATATGGGCAATTAAAGCCTGAAGTGACTGACAAGATTTTGCCACTACAATAGCGATAGATAGCTGATGAAATAGTTATGTAGCATGACGAAATGAATATTGATTAATGTTTTGATCAGTAGTGTTGCCTTACGCTGGTGCATTTGTGGCTAAAGTGTCATCTACATGAGTTCGGTTGAGAGCGACAAGATGATGATGATCTGCTCCTGACTCAATAGCATGAATGACGATAGATAGCTGATGAAATCTTTATGTGGCATGAACATTTTTCAATACATGAATATTCTTATGATTGCCTCCATTGGCCTTTAGTGGTTGAGCTGCAGATGTGTTTGTGGCCAAACTATCATCAACCTGAGCATGGTTACGAGCAGTAAAATGATGATGAAATAATAATGATTTTGTTTCTTCGATAGCAATAGATAGTTGATGAAATAGTTATATAGGGTGACAATTTCAATGAACATGATGTTTTTGATGATTGCCACCATTAACTACACCTGGTACGTATAATGCATTTGTATCCAAATTATCGTCCACATGACAACGATTGCGAGTAACGACATGAGTAGAAATATCAACTGCCTTTTTCTATCCAATTAGGTGAATAGTAGTAGATAGCTGATGAAATAGTTATGTGGCATGAGCAATGGATCTTACAGGAGCATTTTGATGATTACCATCATTGTTTACTAGTGGTTCTAGAGATGCATTTGTAGCGAAGTTATCATCAACCTGAGCATGGTTACGAGCGACAAAATGATGATGAACCTGAGATGATTCTGCTGCTTGAATAGTCTTAGACAACCAGTGAAATCTTAATATAGCGTGATGATTACAGTACACCAGTAGTTTTTGAACATTGACACTTTCCAGTGGGGCATATAATGGAGATGCTTATATCGCGAAATTATCACCAGCATGACAACGATTACGAGCAACAAAATGATGATGATACCGAAATAATGCTTATGCTGCTTCAATAGCCTTAGACAACCAGTGAAATAGTTATGTTATATGATCTTATCAATGATGAGCAGTATTTTGATCATTAAATACGTTGACCAATAGCGGTTGATACGACGTGTTTATAGCCAAGTTATCAACTTCATGAACATGAGCCCTCTTCACTATCAACAACGATGCGCTCTACACCAATACCACTTCAGTAACACTGAATATCACGTGTCCTGTAGATGCGGGAGTAGGAGGCGAACTAATAGCATATAGTACATGAGCAAATCCAAACACCAATCGAACCTGATGTACAACTACCAAAGCATTTACCTTGAGTGCATGAGATGGAATAAAGACCTGATATATGAGGACCATGGATGCATTAAATAACAACACAGGAGATTATATAGATACGATTATACTAGATAGTGCAGGGTCTACGGTGTGACAGGCGTACATCTCAAGCTGATCGACAGGATATAATGGATATATGTATTACAAATGAATAATAGATATCAGGGGTCAGGTAAGTGATGGTGTGTGATTGAATACATGAACATGTGAATATACAACATGAAGCACACGGGCCTCGGGATTATATTCGTGAACAAACACGACAGGATATTGTTATGCAACATGACTCAATCCACAATCAGATATATCTCTCAAATTTCGTATCCAGGATAGTGCAAGCAACATAACAACCTGAGCAACATGAACATATATCTACGATATTCTCCCACCAGCTATAGTATGAACATGAGTGGGGTATACACGAGCACAATGATGATGATGAACGGGAGCAGATGAATCTAAGTGAATAGTTATCGATAATTTATGAAATAGATATATAGCTTGATATTTTGAATGAACGGGAAATTTTTGATGAATACAGTTGATTAGTAGTGGTGGTACGGATACGTTTGTCGCAAAAATTTCATCGACATGAGCATATATACGAGCAGTAAAATGATGAGGTAGTAGTGATGATAAAGCTAACTGAGTAGCAGTAGATAATAGCTGAAATGTTTATATCGCATGAACCTTTTCATGAGTAGCATATTTCTGATGATTACCGCAATTGATAGGTAGTGGTGGTACAGATACATTTATAGCGAAGTTATCATCAACCTGAGCATATCAACGAGTAACACCATGATGATGAACCACCAATGATATTGCATTGTGATTGACGGTAGATAGCTGATGAAATAGTTATATCGTGTGATACTTTCAATTAACCTGAACGTTTTGATGATTAACTCCACTAATCAGTAGTGGTGGTTATGATATATTTGTCACGAAAGTATCATCAACGTGAGCATATCAACGAGCGACGAAATGATGATGAACCAGTTCAGAATTTGCTAACTGAGTATCTGTTGATAGTGGTTGAAATAGTTATATCGTGGGATCTTTTGGTTCATTGCCAGCGACGTTCTGAACATGAACACTCAATAGTAGTGGTTGATACGATATCTTTGTAGCAAAATTGTCATCAACGGGTCAGTGGCTACGAGAAACGAAAGGATGATGAACTACTCATGATTATGGTAGATGAGTAGCGGTCGATAGTTGATGAAATAGCTATATCGCATGAACCTTCCAATTAACCTGAACATTTTGATGATTAACGCCACTGATAAGTAGTGGTGGTTATGATATATTTGTTGCGAAGATATCATCAACCTGAGCATATCAACGAGCGACAAAATGATGAGGGGACAATGGTGATCAACCTTATTGAGTAGTGATAGATGCTATAGGAAATAGCTATATCGCATGACTTTTTCAAACCCCAGCGACGTTCTGAACAACAACATTAACAGGTGGAGGCGGATTTTTAGCAAAGATATCCTCAACCTGAGTATATCTCCGAGCAATGGAATGAAGTAGTGCGGTTCAAGCTAACTGACTAGCTATAGATAACTGGTGAAATAGCTATATGGTTTGATATTTTCAATATACATGAACTTTCTGATCATGGGCATTGATTAGTACGGGTAGTATGGATGCCTTTATCGCGAAATTATCTCCGACGACATGAACGATATTGTTTACTATCAATAATAATGCAACTTATACTGATGTGACTTGAGTAAGTCTAAACATCATCTGTCCTATCGACGCGTGAGTTGCATGAGAACAAATAGCATACGGTAGTACGACCTGATCATATTGAGCATGGACATGATGTGAAACTATCAAATCATGGACGCTTTCTGTATGAGACGGAGTGAAAACGGTTTGGATGAAAACAAAAGATTCTTTAGGAAATGTTTCTTCAGATTATTCTGACACTATCACGCTAAGTGCATGAGTACCAACAGTCTGACAAGCATATATCTCAAGTTGAACGACAGGAGATAACTGATTATGAACTAATTACTACAAATGAATCGTAGATATCAGATGAGAGGTAAGCGATACGGTATGACTTAGTACATGAACATGTGCATATACGACTTGAGCATCACGAGTAACGGCATTGTATTCATGAACAAGTACGACAGGATATTGTTATGCAACATGACTCAATCCACAAGCGGATATCAATATCAGATTCCGTATAGAGGATACCGCAAGCAATCTTACTACCTGAGCAATATGAGCATATATCTATGATGCAACAGCACCGATATATTGATCATGAAATATAAACAATAACGCACAATATACGAATACATGAGTAGTTAATATTACAAACATCACATGTCCTGATGATGCTGCATGAATATGATTATCGTGAATATACGTAGGTAATAGTCTAAATCCTACGACAGGATTCTACACATGTACAAACGGAATGACTATCACTTGACGAGTATTGAGTTGATGAGATGGACTAAGAACGGTATATATGAGATGAGTAGATAAATTATGAAATATCTGAACAGGATTTAGTACTGCAATTACCGTGGATGCATCTATTCCAAGCCTATGACTGCCATTCGTGTATTCTTGAACAACGTGATATAATAATCCATACAGTTATTTTTATGGAACATTGACGGTGTGAGTAGATGCTAATCTGAAGGTAGATGATAGTATAGGAATAGATATGACATCATGTAAATATACGACGTGATGATCAGCTACGTGAGCGCGAACAACAGCATGATATATATGAACATCTACATCGTGATATTGTTATATAACGGGGTTGAAATATGAAACAGACCTAAAAATAAACTTCACAGTAAAAGATCTTGCGAATAATATTGCCACATGAATCGACGCATTGTATATCTATGATGGTACATGACCAGTTGCTCCCATTACCCAATCACCTACAAGCTGAGTATCGCTCACTACATGAACGGTGCCACTTCTGCGATCTACAAGTATAGATACAGGGACAAGTGTATGAACAGGGGTAGGTACGAGTGGATATGTACGACGGTTGAGTACATCGTCAGGTTTTGCGAGTATTTTGAATTCATGAACAACAAATACAACATGAATAAATATAAGCGCACTTTCAGCAAATACGTATTATTGGAGGGTACAAGCATTTGATATATTTTGAAATATGTGAACAGCGAGCAATGCGTCAAACTTTACAGTAAAATTAAATCTTTCATGTCTTAGCTGATGGAACAACGACAATTTCTTGACATGATGATTTTGGAATATGTATACAGGAAATGATGACAATATTATCTGTGCTTTGTATGGTAGTGGAACGAGTGACAAAACGGCCTATACAAAAAATCGAGATAGTAATCGGACATGAATTGCTTGTGATCCTTTAAATATGATTGTAGTACATCTGACTTGATGAACCGATAAACTTCCAGCTACTTTAGTAACAGGCACAATATACGCATTATCCTCATGAGGATATATATCTACTAGTAATTGATCTATCAATCTAATGAGCTGTAGTGCAATAGTAGGTAAGACATGAAGCATTATTATGTATTCTACAGGCACTCTTGCTACAGGTTTTTTATATTTTTCAGGGGCTAATTTCACTATATTGGATAATATCAAGATAGATGGAATAAATAATGGTCTATGATCCACACACACATGGCACACCCTTTGAATATACTATAATTATTCAAAAGACAATACTATAAACAATTCCGAAGTATATAATATATACAGTGATTGAATACGCTATAGTTATTCCGACTACAATAGTATAAATAATTCACAAATTTATAACAACAATACTGGCCTTGCGCATTGAGTAAGATATTTTACATTATCTAACTATAATACAATCAATAATAGTCAGTTTTATAATAATTATGTTTGAATAACTATCAGAGATAGATCATACTACAATAGTATCAATAATAGCCAGGTGTATAATAATGGCAATGCATGATTTAATCTTAATATGTCGGGGAATTATAATAACATCAACAATACACAAGTTTATAATAATGGCATATGAATTACCATAAACAACAGCTCAAGATATAATAGTATCAACAATTCACAGTCATATAATAACAACGAATGATTAAGATTTAATGTTGTATCTAGCTATAATACTATCAACAATAGTCAGTTGTATAATAACAATACTTGAATAGTTTTCTTGGAGACCTCGTCCACAGGGAATAAATATTATTGAAATATCAGTATGTTTGCAAACACTGCAGATTTTTCAGGCACCAACTGATCAGATACATATCTTACCTGATGATCTGTGGGTGATGCTATCGCTATTGCGGTATGACGAACAACATGATTATTGAATATATGATGAACGGCATCACGAGATTATATGACCAATCCAGTCAATGGAAGTTGAAATTATCTCTTATCTCGAGGAAGTGACTTGACTACTTTGAGATTTGTACAAGGAACATTCAGCGGTACACAGCCAATTACGTATAGTTATGGAAGCGGAATATTGACACAGGCCACAGGAGTTTTGTACAATTGAACGAACCGAATCACGGATTCGACATATACAAGTACCAAATATATTGGATCTGATGTTATCAAAAAGACTTGAGATTTGCTTGGATTTACTGGCTCAAGTAGTATCACGTGATTGACTTTGACATGAATATCTACATCACCAGTGACCAAGTATTCAGTATTTGGAGATATAACAACATATAAGATAGGACAAAATATAAATACAAGTACATGAGTTACGCTCTCATCGTCAACGGGAACAAAGAAAATAATAATACAACTCTACGATTATAGTACGGGCACATACTTTGCAACACATTTCCAGAGAACGGGTGACCTACTATCACCCCCTGATACCATATCGCCGATTGTATCTACATGATATATTTATTCATGATCGACGGGTTACAACACAGCAAATTCAACATATTACTACAAATGAACCATAGACATCAAATCTGATGTCACGGATGCGGGTTGATTAAATACAGGGATGTGTATGTATACGACAGGATGATCCCGAATATCAGCACTCTATTCATGAACAAGTACGACAGGATATTGTTACAAGACAGGAATTGTCTGATCATCAGACATATATATTAGATTTAGTGTTCAAGATACTGCAAGCAATGTCACTACCTGAGCAATATGAGCATATGTATATGATATCTTACCTCCAGTGGTCTGGTGAACATGAGCCAATTATGTTCGAGCAAAACAATGATGATGAACGGGTACTGAGTATGCATATTGAGTAGGTATCGATAGTCAGTGAAATAGTTATATAGTCTGACAGTTTCAATGAGTTTCAACGACATTTTGATCAATACCATTGACAGGTGGTGGCTGAAGCAACGTTTTTGTGACAAAACTTTCTTCTATATGAGAATATGTACGAGCTGTATGAGCATCAGGTGCAACCGCTATGTGAGTGGCGGTGGATAGTGGCTGAAATAGTTATGTGGTTTGAAGCTTTAATTGAACAGGAATATTCTGATCAATACAGTTGGTCAGTAGTGGTGTAAATAATGATGTCTTCGTGGCGAAAGTATCATCAACGGGTCAGTGGCTACGAGCAACCAAATGATGAGGGGTATCTACAGACATTGCTTATTGAGTAGCCGTGGATAGTGGCTGAAACGTATATGTAGTATGATACTTTAATTGAACGTGAATATTCTGAACAGGAACATTGAGTAGTAGTGGTGGTTCACAAGACATCTTTGTGGCGAAATTATCGTCAACATGAGTGTATCAGTGGGCAACGCCATGATGATGAATAAGTTCAGATGTTGCCAATTGAGTGGCCGTGGATAGTGGCTGAAACGTATATGTAGTATGATATTTTCAGTGAACAGGGATATTTTGAACGACATTGACGGGTATTGGTTGACGGGATGCTTATATAGCAAAACTATCGTCAACCTGAGCATATCTTCGAGCAACGAAATGATGAAGCACAATCAATGATATTGCCAAATGAGTGGCCGTGGATAGTCAGTGAAATAGTTATGTGGCATGATATTTCCAATCAACATGAACCTTCTGAACAGGAACATTGATAAGTAGTGGTTGATTTGATACGTTCGTAGCAAAATTATCTTCAACCTGAGTGTATCAACGGACAACACCATGATGAGGAATCACAAATGATATCTCATATTGAGTGGCGGTCGATAGTAGTTGAAATAGTTACATGGTATGATATTTTAATTGAACGTGAGTATTTGGAACAACAACATTGATTGCTAGTGGAGGTGCTCAAGATGCATTCATGGCAAAATTATCGTCAAACTGAGCATATCTTCGAGCGGTTAGGTGATGAGGGACTCAGCTTGAGACTACATTGTGAATAGCAGCAGATAATAATGGGAATGCATATATGGTATGAAATTTTGGATCAACAATAGCAGATTTCTGATCTACAATGTTGACAAACAGTAATACTGATAGTTCCAACGATGTCTTTATAGCCAAGGTATCTCCTAGCGCTTCACCATTTTTATTTACCATTAATAGTTGAGCACTCTATACCAATACCACTTCAGTGACACTAAATATCACGTGTCCTGTAGATGCGGGAGTAGGAGGCGAACTAATAGCATATGGTACATGAGCAAATCCAAATACGAATCGGACCTGATGTGCAACTACCAAACCATTTACCTTGAGTGCGGGAGATGGAATAAAAACGGGATATATGAGAACTATGGATGCATTAAATAACAACACAGGAGATTATATAGATACGATTATATTGGATACCACAGGAGCCACAGTAACCAATGTGAGTGCGATCAATGCAAACTGATATTATACTATAGGAGCAAATATAGATGTGACCGTGCAATTTAGTGAAGTAGTCAATGTGACATGAACACCAAAGATAACGCTCAACACTACGCCGACAAGGACGTGAAATTATATAAGTGGAGGATGAACGAACACACTCACGTTTAGATATACAGTAGAAACATGAGATACAAAGACAGATGTAGATTATACCAGTACAGGTGCACTCATAGTAGACGGATGAACAATCAAGGATGTGGCGACAAATAATGCGACGTTGACATTGCCTAGTCCATGAGCAGGATGATCATTGTGAAACAACAAAAACATCAATATCGATACCACGGCTCCATTGACAACGATTACCGCTCCAGCTACGTGAAGCCTACAAAACGCAGCTTTCAATGTCTCGTTTAGTGATGTGGATGATATATCAATGGCTTCTTGTGTATATAGAATATTTAATAACGGCCATCAAACGCTAGGATGGACATCAAGAACATGTAATACGACACAAAACATAAATATATCAGTATATTGTACAGCACAATGAGCAGATAAATGTAGAGTAGAATGATATTGAACTGATGTGGCATGAAACGTATCTCCGACAGTAATCAGGGCCTTTTCTATAGACACAACAGTGCCTACAGTAATCAATGTGAGTGCGACCAATGCAGATGGATATTATACTATAGGAGCAAATATAGATGTGACCGTGCAATTTAGTGAAATAGTCAATGTAACATGAACACCAAAGATGACGCTCAACACTACACCGACAAGGACGTGAAACTATATAAGTGGAAACTGAACAGACACACTCACGTTTAGATATACAGTGCAAGCATGAGATATGTCGTCGTTACTAGAATATTCAGGTATGGCAGCCCTCATAGTAGACGGATGAACAATCAAGGATATAGCGACAAATAACGCGACATTGGCATTGCCAGATCCAGAAATGGGATGATCGTTGTGAAACAACAAAACCATCATTATCGATACGATGTCGCCTATTGTATCTACCTGATATATCTCAGTCGGAACAACGGGCATAAACTGATCAACACTGTACTACAAGTCAAATCCAGATATCAGAGCAGATGTATCTGATGCGGGATATCTGATTACCTGAACATGTGAATATACAACCTGAGCATCACGAGTAACAGCATTATATTCATGAACAACTACAGCATGATATTGTTATAAAACAGGGATTGTGTGATGATCAGATCTGTATATTAGGTTCCGTATCCAAGACACAGCCACCAATATAACAACCTGAGCAACATGAACATATATTTACGATATCCTCCCACCAGCGGTAGGGTGAAGTGCTGATTGGACTCGAGCAAAACAATGATGATGAGCTAATACTGATGAAGGTTTATGAGTAGCAGTAGATAGTGGGTGAAACAGTTATATCGTATGAACTTTTCAATGAACGGCGACCTTCTGATTATTGCCATCATTAGTAAGTAGTGGTGGTACTGATATATATATAGCGAAGTTATCATCAACCTGAGCATATCAGTGGGCAACAAAATGATGATCAATTAATGATGATAGTGCTTATTGAGTAGCGGTAGATAGTGGGTGAAATAGCTACATTGTATGATCATTCAGTTGAACAGCAACATTCTTATGATTACCATCATTAGTAAGTAGTGGTCAAAAAGATATCTTTATCGCAAAGATATCCTCAACCTGAGCATATCAATGGGCAGCAAAATGATGATGAACTGCTTCTGATGAAGCGTTATGAGTAGCAGTAGATAGTGGGTGAAATAGCTATATTGCCTGATATTTTTGGTGAACAGCTAATTTTTGATTACTACCATCATTGGTAAGTAGTGGTTCACAAGATATATTCATAGCGAAATTATCGTCAACGTGAGCATATCAGCGGGCAACAAAATGATGATGAAGTAGTAATGAGCAAGCGCTATGAATAGCAGTAGATAGTTGATGAAATACGTATATAGCCTGATTCTTTGACTGAACGGCGACGTTCTGAACATGAACACTGACTACTAGTGGTTGATTTGACCCATTCATGGCGAAACTATCATCAACCTGAGCATATCAGTGGGCAACAAAATGATGATGAGCCGGTGTGTTTGAGTATGCGTATTGAGTAGCAGTCGATAGTGGGTGAAATAGTTACGTTGTGTGAATCTTTACTTGAACAGCGACGTTCTGAACATGAACCCTCAATAGTAGTGGTGCATGGGATATATTCGTCGCGAAAGTATCATCAACATGAGCATATCAGCGAGTGAAACAATGATGATGAACTGCGTCAGATGTGGCGTATTGAGTGGCCGTGGATAGTCAGTGAAATAGTTATGTGGCATGATATTTCCAGTGAACAGCAAACTTTTGATCATTACCATCATTGGTAGGTGGTACACATCCCGATACTTTTGTGGCTAAAATATCATCAACGTGAGAGTATCAACGAGCGACAAAATGATCATGAACCAGTGCAAATTTTGCTCTCTGAATATCCGTGGATAGCGGGTGAAATAGTTATGTTGTGTGAAGCTTTACCTGAACAGCGACCTTCTGAACGTGAACATTCAATGGTAGTGGTCTATACGATATCTTCATTGCTAAAATATCTCAGCCTAATACATGAGTTCTCTTCACTATCAACAGCGATGCACTCTACACAAATACCACTTCAGTGACACTAAATATCACGTGTCCTGTAGATGCGGGAGTAGGAGGTGAACTAATAGCATATAGTACATGAGCAAATCCAAACACCAATCGAACCTGATGTACAACTACCAAACCATTTACTTTGAGTACCGGAGATTGAATAAAGACTGGGTATATGAGGACTATGGATGCATTAAATAACAATACAGGAGATTATATAGATACGATTATATTAGATACATGATGACCTACATGAACGATAAGTATCAACACATGAGCGACATACACAAATACAGCGAGTACAATATTGATGTTGACATGAGTAGACACAAATAGTGTAACACAGATGAGATTTTCGTGTGATAATAGTACCTATAGTGTACCAGAAACCTATGCTACAAGTAAATCATGGAATATTGTAACGTGATCATGATGTAGTGCGGGAGATGGGACAAAAACATGATATGTACAATACAAGGATATAGCAGATAATCGAAGCACAGTGATAATAAGTGATACAATTATATTAGATACATGATGGCCAACAATTTCTACATGATATATTTATTCATGATCCACATGATATAATGCAAATAATTGGAATTATTACTATAAGGGCAATATAGATATCAGAGCAAACGTAAGCGATGGTGTGTGATTAAATACATGAACATGTGAATATACGACTTGATCATCACGAGTCATGGCACTCTATTCATGAACAAGTACGATGTGATATTGTTATGCTACAGGACTCAATCCGCAAGCGGACATCGGTCTCAGGTTCCGTATTCAGAACAATGCAAGCCATACAACCATGTGAGACATATGAAGGTATTATTATGATATATTGCCACCAGATATAGTTGTGGGTAGTTGGACTCGAGCGAAAAAATGATGAGGGATAGCTCTTGATGATGCTAATTGAGTAGCAGTGGATAGTTGATGAAATAGTTATATGGGATGATATTTTAATTGAACGGGAGATTTTTGATGAATACAGTTGGTTAGTAGTGGTTCTTACGATACCGTTATCGCAAAATTGTCATCTACATGAGGGTATGTACGAGCAACGAAATGATGAGGGGATAGTTCCGAGTCGATTCGGTGAGTGGCAGTAGATAGTCAGTGAAATAGTTATGTCGCATGAGGTTTTTCTGGAACAGCAATGTTTGGAACAGCAACACTGATAAGTAGTGGAAATGAGGATGTATTTATCGCGAAAGTATCATCAACGGGAGTGTATCTTCGAGCGGTGAAATGATGATGAATGGACTGGGATAGGGGTATAGCAATAGCAGTGGATAGTGGGTGAAATAGTTATATCGCTTGATTCTTTAACTGAACGGCGGCGACGTTTTGATCAATACCATTGACAGGTGGTGGCTGAATGAATGTTTTTGTGACAAAGATTTCTTCTGTATGAGAATATGTACGAGCTGTATCGGCATCAGGTTCATTCGCTGCAAATGCTAACTGAGTATCTGTTGATAGTGGTTGAAATAGTTATATTGCCTGATATTTTTATTGAACAGCTGATTTTTGATGATTACCATCATTGGTAAGTAGTGGTTCGTCGGATATGTTTGTGGCGAAATTATCATCAACTTGAGCATATCAGTGGGCAGTAAAATGATGATGAACTGGTGAGGATTATGCTTATTGAGTAGCAGTGGATAGTTGATGAAATAGCTACGTTGTATGATCATTCAGTGGAACAGGAACATTCTCATGATTATCTTCATTAATCAGTAGTGGTTGATACGATATCTTTGTCGCGAAATTGTCATCAACGTGAGCATATCTTCGAGCGGTGAAATGATGATGAATGAGCTGGGATCAGGCTAATGGAATAGTAGTAGATAGCTGATGAAATAGTTATATCGCTTGATTCTTTCAATTCTTTGAGTGAACAGGTACATTCTGAACAACCATACTGACTGGAAATGCATCTTTCATAGCCAAAGTATCACCAGCATGAGAGCGAGTATGAGCGGTAAAATGATGAGGGGTTACCCCTAATGCAGTGGCAGTAGATAATCAATGAAACACGTATATGGCCTGAGATTTTTATGTATGAACAGCAACATTCTTATGATTACCATCATTAGTAAATAGTGGTAGTCACGATATATTTGTAGCTAAGTTGTCTCCATTTAACTGATCATGATTGCTTTTCACTATCAACAACAATGCACTCTATACCAATACCACTTCAGTGACACTCAATATCAATTGTCCTGTAGATGCGGGAGTAGGAGGTGAGCTTATAGCATATGGTACATGAGCAAATCCAAACATCAATCGGACCTGATGTACAACTACCAAATCACTTACCTTGAGTGCGGGAGATGGAATAAAAACGGGATATATGAGGACTATGGATGCATTAAATAACAATACAGGAGATTATATAGATACGATTATATTAGATACATGATGACCGACAGTAACATTGACAAGTAATGCGAGCAGTTACTTTAGCTGAATAAGTTTTATAGTAACCTGAACATTTAGTGAGGCGACAACAAACTTCACATGATGAGATGTAACAGTAACAAATTGAAGTATGAGCGGATTTATATCAGTAAGTAGCACGGTATATAGTTGGATAGTAACGCCATCAAGTCAGTGAGTAACAACAAGTTATATAGATACATGAGTGGCTACAGATGCGGCGACAAATCCAAATAGCAAATCAAATACGATAAGTACAATATTTGATACAATACTACCAACATGAACCATAAGCATCAACACATGAGCGACATACACAAATACAGCAAGCACAACATTGATATTAACATGAATAGACACAAATAGTGTAACACAGATGAAATTTTCATGTAACAATAGTACCTATAGTGTACCAGAGACATATGCTACAAGTAAATCATGGAACATCGTAACGTGATCATGATGTAGTGCATGAAATGGAACAAAGACATGATATGTACAATACAAGGATATAGCTGATAATCGAAGCACAGCAATAATAAGTGATACAATTATATTGGATATGAGTGGGCCTGTCGTTTCGGTGTGATATATCTCATCATGAAATTATATTTGATTATACTACAATTGAATAGTAGATGTCAGGGCTGATATAACTGATAGTATATGATTAAACACATGAACATGTGCATATACGACCTGATCATCACGAGTAACGGCGTTATATTCATGAACAAGCACAACAGGATATTGTTATGCAATATGACTCAATCCGCAAGCAAATATCAGTCTCAGATTTCGTATCCAGGATAATGCAAACAATCTGACCACATGATCGACATGAGCATATATCTATGATGCAACGGCACCAACATACGTACGGAACGCACCGACATCTTGAGCTCGATATAGAAGTGGATCATATGTCTCTACAAATATCAGTGTAACAGAAACTTGAATTTGAATCATATCCTGACGACCATGTTCTTATCAAATAGATTGATATACATCTGGATTTACAGTGACAAACTATTTATATGATATATTTTCAAGCAGCTGTGCAGGAACGCTGAGATTGCAAAATACCCTATCTCAGTGATCTCACAATATCACTGTATACGTTGCCGACATGCTTTGAAATAGTTGAACCTCATCAAATAGATTGATTAATTTTGATGGTATCTGACCTACAGTAACTACATGATACATATCAAGTTGAACAACAGGAGATAACTGATTATGAACTAATTACTACAAATGAATCGTAGATATCAGAGGAGAGGTAAGTGATACGGTATGACTTAGTACATGAACGTGCGAATACACGACCTGATCATCACGAGTAACGGCATTGTACTCATGAACAAGTACGACAGGATATTGTTATGCAACATGACTCAATCCACAAGCGGATATCAATATCAGATTCCGTATTCAAGATACTGCAAGTAATCTTACTACCTGAGCAATATGAGCATATATCTATGATGCAACAGCACCGATATATTGATCATGAAACATCAACAATAACGCACAATATACGAATACATGAGTAGTTAACATTACAAACATCACAT
>Ga0194063_10000027_pt1 | contig 112126 bp, 102 predicted proteins | sample SepL3720m_MetaG_FD_155459 | JGI IMG/M metagenome (GOLD analysis project Ga0194063, IMG submission 155459) | Anoxic zone freshwater microbial communities from boreal shield lake in IISD Experimental Lakes Area, Ontario, Canada - Sep2016-L373-20m | ecosystem: Environmental > Aquatic >... | reverse complement strand
CTAAGAAGTATTCTAGTAAGTTAGAACCTGCTGATTATCCTTTCCTATCGCCCCAAACACTCTCTTTGGCGATGATGAATCCTGTTTGGCTCCCCCGCCAAGATTTGAACTTGGAACCTTGTCGTTAACAGCGACCTGCTCTACCGTTGAGCTACAGGGGATTTAGTTGTAAAAAGATCGACAACCTATATGATATCAAATGGAAGCAGTTTTTTGAAGCCTAAAATGGAAGTGTAAGCTCTGTTTGGGCATTCCCATTGCCCTCCATATACTTTTTCCAATCGACTCTGATGATATTTCTTCCTATTTCATTTATATAATAGACTTCTCCATATTTGACGCCGAAATCAAAGAGTTCTTTAGTAATTAGCACGTCATCAAGACAATATTTTTTTAACTCCTCGATCTTCCCCTCTTTATAATAGTCAATTGCCATTAGCCCATGCCCTGTTTTCTTTTTTCCAAGTGTTGCAGCTGCCATATCATTTAGTGCAAGACGACGCCCAATTTTTGCTCGAATATCCTCCAATAGGTCAAATGTCGAAAGAGACAAAGCATCTCCTGGGTAATATGCCTGAAGCACGGGAAGATCAAACCCATTGCTGTTGTACCCAATGACGTAAGAGGCATTCTCAAGAATTGGAAATGATTTACTTAGCTCCTTTTCCTCAAAAACAACGCCTTTTTGTGTACCATAATCATAAAGTGCCATTACGGACACCCCAAGCTTTTCATGTTCACTAAACTCACGAAAAGTGTGTTTTGTTTCCAAATCAATAATAACGGGGAATTTTTTCATTATGAAAATAGTCAATTAAGTGGTTTTCCTGATCCTCTTTCCTTATATATTTCCATTTCTATAAGGCTTTTTTTTTCATGTGTGCCTGCTATCCCCTTTCCAAAATGAAGAGTGCTTAGCCTTTCTTGAAGCTGTTGGTACATTCCTTCAAAATAATGAAAAAATGCATGCTCTTGCTGTTTATCTATTTTTCGGACATATTTCTCTATGAAGTCATCCATCTTCCCAAGCTGCCATATGGTCTCAACAAATATTTCATTTGAAAAATTTAGTCTTGATATGTCTCCTTGCACGGGTCGTACTTTAAATTTCATCATGCGTACCTCATTTACCATCTGATCATGGGCAGGCTTATTATCAAGCACGTGCTGCTTAAAGCTCTTGAATAATCGTAGCATATCCGGTGTCGGATCCTTTTTTTTCATAGAGTATAATTATTATATGCTATATCAACAATTGCAAGCTGAACAAATAACCGCCCTAAAGACAAAAGATGCTCTCAAGCTCCAAACAATTAGAGAGATCCTCTCTAAAGTTAAAAATAAAGAAATTGATAAAGGCGAGGCACTTACTGATGAAGAGGTGTTGGGTGTCATAAAAAAATTGAAGAAGGAAATCATTGAGTCAATCGAATCATTCCAAAAGGGTGGACGGAGTGATCTTATTGAAGAGTCAAAAAAACAACTTTCGATCGTCGAAGCATATCTTCCAGCAGAATTGACAGATGAGGAGATAAAAAAGGAAATTTCAATACTTATTGAAAAAAATAAGGATGTAATTGCAAAAAATCAAAAGGCAGGTATTGGAATTTGCATGAAAGAATTGAGGAACAAAGCAGATTCCTCCAGAATCATGGCAATCTTAAAGCAGCTGCTGCCTGTATGAGAAAAATAGTTTTTGGCATCGTTCTCCTTTTTCTTGTCATCTCTCTTATCCGAAATATAAGTGACTATAATAAAAATATTTCATTTTATGAAGAAACAAAGCATAATCTCGTGACGGCAAGAGAAATAAATAAAACACTTACCATTAGAAAACAATCAAATTCATCTGATTTTGAAATAGAAAAAGGTTTGCGTAATAAACAAAACCTTGTTCGTGAGAATGAATATATGATTATCGTCCCATCTCCCTCTCCCACACCATCACCTCGTATAGCACCTACAGAGGCCCCTTTTAAGCAGTGGGTACAATTATTTTTTGAGTAAAATCTGGTATACTTATCGTAAGAAATTCCCAATTACGGGGTAGTGTACGGTTGCACAGAAGGCTCATAATCTTCTAGACCACGGTTCGACTCCTGGCCCCGTAACAAGTTTAGCTTTAAGCTTTTAGCTTTAAGCCACTAGCTATCTTATCCATGAATACATTTCTTCTCTCGATTATCGTTCCCGTTTTCAACGAAAAAAATAATATTTCTCCCCTTCTTGATCGACTTATTCCAATTATTGGCAAACATGAATATGAAATCATATTTGTGAGCGACGGGTCCACAGATGGGACAGTTGAAGAAATAAAAAAACACGCAGAAAAAAATAATCATATTAAGTGTGTTAATTTCTATAGAAACTTTGGTCACCAGATGGCTCTTACGTGTGGATACAGATATTCAAAGGGTGATTGTGTCGTATCTATTGATGCGGACCTTCAAGATCCCCCAGAAGTAATAAATGAGATGGTAGAAGTATGGAAAAAAGGAGTAAAGGTTGTCTACGCAAAAAGAAAAACAAGAGAGGTTGACTCATTTTTCAAGAAAAAGACCGCTTCTCTTTTCTATCATTTGATTAACTTTCTCTCAGAGACGCCTATCCCAGAAGAGGTAGGAGATTTTCGCCTTCTCGATAAGGAAATTGTCACTTTCCTAAACAATCTACCCGAACAGTCTCGCTTTTTACGCGGCCTTGTTGCATGGGGTGGATATCCTGCAGAGTATGTATATTTTAAGCGCGAAAAACGATTTGCAGGAGAAACTCACTATACGTTTTCTCGCATGTTGAATTTTGCACTTGAGGGAATTGTCTCATTTTCAACAAAACCTTTGAGGCTTGCTACCTATTTAGGTTTTGTTTCTGCTGGTTTTGGATTTTTAGGGATAATATATGCAATTATCGGCAAATTCCTTCATCCGGCCGGATGGGTCACAGGATGGACGGCACTCTTTGTTGGTATTATGTTCGTTGGTGGTGTCCAGATGATTACAATTGGTATAATCGGAGAATATATCAGTAAAATATATAAGGAAGTTCAGAATAGACCTCAATATCTCATAAAAGATACGGTCAACATATGAAAAAAATTGGTGTAATTCTTCTTGGTATAGGGTTTGGCGTTTTGTGTTATGTGCTCCTTTCTTATCTTTCACAACAAAAAGAGATAGTTTCACCAGTAGAGCAGATGGAAAATAATGTGATCTTACGTCAGAACTTCAAGAATAATTAATCTCCTATTTTAAATTTAAAGATATTCCCTGCTCCCCCCAAGAAGAGAGCGTCAATGACGTTGAGTATGAGAAAAGAGGCAAGAAATATAACAAGGCCAACTATTGCATATCGAAGTGTTCCTTGGGCTTTTTTTAGTTTTTCTGGGCTCCCCATTGAGGTAAGATAGTTAAAACCTCCTACAACAAACATGATAAAAAGTGCAACAAAAATAAGCCCTGATGCCATGGTAAGAATGTTTTGAAAAACAATTTCAAAACATTTAAGAGTAGGAACTCCATCAACTAAGCATCCTCCTGTTCCGCCGGCAGGACCCCAGTCACTAACTGCTTGAGCATACACTGGGGAAAACATTATGGATTATTAGTTAAGTAATTTTGGAATTGCGTCTTGGACATTACATCCAGACAATCCAACACAGAAGGACCCTTTTAATATGACTTGTTCAAGTGTTGCTATAAGAACAAGAACGGCAACAAGAATAATAAGACCGACGACTGCTGCTTGTATTTTGTCTTGTGCTTTCTTAACGTTTTCTTTATCTCCTGATGAAGTTACCCATGAAAATGCGCCAAGTAATAAATAAAGGAGTGCTGCAAGACCAGCAAAAAAGAACATGAATCGAACCATAAACCCAATCACTCCCGCAAGGTTTGGAACGGTAAACCCAACATTAACATCTGCAGCATATGCAGGTTGTGCAAAAAGAGCGAGTAAGCTTAGCGCGAACATATTCATTTTTTTCATATACGCTCATTCTAAATGATAAAAGCTCTATAAGTCAAGACCTACAACACATACATCAAAAGAACAATTATACCAACCCACAATAATATTGTTGAGATAAGGGGGATATCTTTTGTAATTATCTTTTCAGGACGCTCCCCTTCTACTTTTTCATATAAAAGTTGTGCATACCGTGCAATACCATATACCACAAGTGGAATCGTTATCATCATCCATTTTCTTGCTTCAAAACCCGGCAAATAGCTGCTCATTGCAGTTGAGAAGATCGTATTAACTTGAGGGATCTTTTCAACATAGGTATATGTTGCGTACGCAATAATTGTTCCAGTAGCAAACGTTGTTGTAAGAAAGTCAAGATAATGTTCTTGATATCTGTAAAGCGATTCTCTCGTCTCTCTCCCGTGTGTTATAAGCTCTGCATGTCGCTTTACTGTTGCCATAAAAAGAGAAACAAAAAATATAGTAAGCAGGAGCCAAATAGGAATATGAAACCCTGTTACAACTTCTCCTGCAAATGCTCGCAGCATAAATGAAAATGAGATAGAAAAAATATCGACAGTCGGAAATTTTTTTAAATAGAGAGAATAGAAAAAATGAAGAAGGAGAAAAAGAACTGCTAAAAAGAAAAAAGATGAGGAGAACAAGAGTGAAACTAATAAGGAGGCGATTGTTAAAATGAAAACAGCAAATGTGGCTTGTTGCAAGCTTATTTCTCCCGATGCAATAGGTCTATATCGTTTTATAGGATGCTTTTTATCATAGGGGTAATCGATAATGTCGTTGAGAAGATAAGAAGTTGAAGAAAGGAGACAAAAAATACAAAAGGCAAGAAATGTTTGCCAAAGTACCACAACGTCGAATAGTTTTCCAGAAAAAATAACTGCAGTAAATACAATGAGATTTTTCATCCACTGATTTACTCTCATTGCTCGAGCAAAGACCTTTATTGTTTTGGCTGCTTTTTGCATTACCTGCATTATAGTTTATTTTTTTGCAAGAATCTTCTTTGTTTCGATTTTATACAACTCAACCTGTGGTTGATCAAACGCATTTACCCTCATTAATTGGGATAAATACATTATTTCCATCATTTTAAACTGCATATAAGCGCCAATCTCTCCAGCTGATATTCCCTCAAATATCGTCTCAGTATAGGGGAGGTTTAATTTCTTATACGCTGTGGTTGTTCCATTGCGAATTGCATCCATAACGTCACCCACTGATTTTCCCTCTATCTCTTTTATACAGGCAAGCGTGTTTGTTGAGGGAAGTTTATATTCCCTATCTTTGCTTGAGTAAACAAAAGAGGTGTATTTGTTTTTTGGCCCCCCTAAATAAAGCTGAACAACTGAATGAAGATCTGCAGAACCAATTGAAATCGTTGGGGTAAGACCGATACCATTCTTACCTGTACTTTCCCCCATAAGTTGACGATACCATTTCCCTAGTGATTCAAGCTCTGAATTAAAATAAAAATTGTCGTTTATAACAACACCTTTATTTGTGAGCTGTTCATATAATATTGCGGCAGAAATAAGAGCATTATTATGTTCATTTTTTTGAAGACACAGGTCTCTCATTTTAGAGGCACTGGACAAAAGATTTTTTATGTCAACCCCACAAAGAGCAAGGGGAAAGAGCCCAACGGCAGAAAACACTGAATATCGTCCCCCAACGTTTTTTGGGATCTCTAACACATCGATCCCGAGCTCAACAGCACTATTCCATAGCGGAGAATTTTTGTCAGTTGTTACTACACATGTTTTTTTCCAGTCATTAAACTTTTTTTTAAGAATTTCTATTACAATTTCTCCATTCACTGCTGGCTCCGTATTGGTTCCAGATTTGCTAATGATGTTGACGATAACTTCATCTTCCCTGAGTGATAGCGCTTCAAAAAATTGCGCAAAATGAAAGATAAACTCTGGGTTTGTTGTATCGAGAAAAAGGATTTTTGGATATCTTTCTGGTTGAAGATGGTCGACCTGGCCATAAATAGCATCATAAATTGCCTTAGTGCCTAGGTTTGAACCGCCTATACCAACAGTAATAATATATTTAAGATTGTTTATCTTTTTCTTTTCTATAAGTGCGTTTACTTGTTTTTGCATCTCCTCATCACTTACAAGGCAGAGTGATGCCTCATTTTTGGTATAGTCTTTGTTTTGAGCTGTGCCCTTACAGATCTCAATGTATGGTGTTAATTTTTCAATTGCGGAAGATATAGATAATTTGCTTGTTCCAGAATTATTTTTATAAAGAAATTGCATACGTTATTGTAAATATGTTAATAATACTTCTGACCTCTCACGCGGGGTAATTGAATAATTTACTCCTTGTGGCACAAAACAAGAGTGCCCCCTCCCAATAAATAGTTTGTTGTTATTTTCATCAAGAATGGTTACTCCTCCCTCTTTGACAAAGAGGTGATGAAAGGATGTTGAGCTTTTTAATTTTCTTTCTTTATTAATCGCGAATGAGTCTAGTGAGTAGTGGGGAGTATTAAAAATACTTTCACTTTTCTTTTTTTCTATAGTTAGTGTGTTTCTCTTTTCATCAAGATCTATGTGTTTGAAATAATCCTCGATCTGAACCTCACGAATTGCCCCATCTTCTTTTATTTTTCCTTGATCAAATGCCCTTATAGTACTAACAGGATCCATAACATCTTGTTGAATTTCATATAGAATATTGCCTTGCGGGCATTCTTCCCATGAATGATGGATTCCTCCCCCACTCAAATCTACCACGTCTCCCTTGTTTGTTTCATAAACATTTACATAGTACCAGGGGTTTTGAGATTTAATATATTCCTTCGCAGTTTGCTCTGCCACCTGTGTATTTATTTTCTTTTCACTAATTAGTGAACATAATTCCTTCATTTTATTGTTGATGTCTTTGCACACTTTTTTGTATTCTTCTACTTTTATTCCTTTTTTTATTCCAAATGTCATCTTGCCCGGCTCAAAGAAATACCATGATTCTGCTTTTGGTTGCCAATAAGAATCATTTACACCTGGGCGAATATGTAATTGAAATGAGTTTCCTTTTGCTTGGGTAAATTTAATAAGGGGAAATGGTTTATTAGTTTGAAAAACAATCGCTTCAATAGTGTTGGAGAAGTAAGGATCAAATAATATATCCTCCGTTGAGGATATCCCTACGGCTAATTTTGTCTTACTATACAATTCATAACTCTGCCCAAATTTTTTTCCTTTTAACTCGCGTTTTGTTAACCACCCTTTTTTCTCACAGATATATGAGCCACCCCATGTTGGTTGCTCAATCAAGTGTGGAATAATAAGATAAGGTTTTTTTTCTGGAACCATAGAAGTTTATTATACAGGAGTATGAGTGATTGAGCGCTTGCACTGAGCGAAGGCGAACTTATTGAACGAGGGGCGAAGTGTCGGGACGGCGAGACTTGAACTCGCGACCTTGCGCTCCCAAAGCGCACGTTCTAGCCATCTGAACTACGTCCCGATTGAGTATGTATTGTACCAGATCTTGAAGCGCTTATCGTTAGCGTTTTTCAAAATAGAGTGTGACTGTTGATGTGATTGTCTCAGCTCCAGCCTCAAGAGTTGTCCCTTCGCCCCCGCCCATAGAATCAAATTTTGCGGACATAAGAGGAAGTGGTGAAGACCCGTTATTTAATGACTCAACAACATTAACAACTCGTCCCAGTTTTATCCCTAAGGATTTTGCAAGTTTTTGCGCTTGCTCTTTTGCATTTTTAATTGCTTTGTCTCGTGCTGCTTCCCGATAGAGTGCTGGGTCATCAACAACAAACCGCGTGTTGTTTATTTGGTTTGCTCCTGCTTTTGTTGCCGCCTCAATTATTTGACTTACAAGCTCTGTCTGTTTTGTTTTTATTGTAAGAGTTGCATTTCCATCATATCCGATGATCTTGCTTGTGTTGTTGTCATAGGAATATGTAGGATACACGGAATAGTTTGTTGTTTTTATTTCTTTTTGTGATATACCAAGAGTTTTTACTACCTCTGCGATTTTTGAGTTGATTTTATCAATTTTATTTTTTGCCTCTTCTGCCGTTAAGCTGTTATTGACGGTTACTCCAACATCCACATATGCTGTGTCTGGTACAGCATCAACTCTCCCCTCACCAACCACCGCAAGCTCGGTGTTTGCACTGCTCAAGGAAACATGAAGCGGGTAACCAATATCAAATGTTTTAATGACAAAAAGAAAGGCGATAACAACCCCAAGAAAGAGTAGTGTGTTTTTCATATTCATATATTTTTTAAAAAATAATTACTAACGTCTTTTCCTAATTGTACTGCATAATTTGTCCCTCTGTCATAGGGGTAAGTCATGTCTAGGTTAGCAATGTAAATGTTTTTAGCAGGTGTTGCGAATGTTTGAGGAATAGTTAGAAAATCGGAATCAAATATGGGTTGGGCATAGGGCACTTTAAAGAGCCTCACTACTTCTGGGGTTTCTATTAAGGTGGGTGTTATGTTTTTAATGTGTTGAGAAACAAACGATAATAGTTCTTTTTCTGTTTTTTTCAACAATTCACTTTCTTTATCTACATACCACGCGATATAGGATATGTGTTTGCTTCCATAGTGTTTTTTATCAATAAAATTTGTATGTTGGACAATACACATAATGGGAATATCTTGGGCTCCAATATTAAGCCAGTATGTTTTTTTAAGTATTGGTTCATTGGTCTTAAGGATAAGATTGATGGCAAATAAATACTTCCGTTTTTCCTGCATACTACAATATTCTTCTCCTAACACCCCTCTCATTGTTTTGAGGGTATTAGGGTAAGGAAGTGTTGAGATGATGGCGTCTGCCCTGCCCGCCACCTCTTCCCCATCTTCATTAGTTATAAAGCCATATTCTAAGCCCTCCTTTTTAACCTTAATAAGGGTGGTTGATTTTTTTATTACCACCCCTCTCCCTTTATTATTTTCTGCAAGAATGTCAATAAATTTCTGAAATCCCCCATTTGGATAGCCTAACCAGGGTGTTCTTTTTGAGATACGCGCCCAAATAAACGAGGCGAGAATATTCTCCGCATATTTGCCGTACTTATTCCGAAAAAGCTGTCTCCACAATACATTCCACGCCTCTTCCCCCATGGTTTTGCGCAAGAAGTCACTTGAGGTAATTTTTTCAAAAAAGGATAAAAACGGGGATATTTTTAAAAAAGCAATAGTGATGCCCGCTCTTAGTTTCGAAATGAGAGTAAGTTCTGGAAGTAATAAAAAATCCTTCGGTGAATCTACGGGAAATATACGGTAATTATTTCTCTCTCCAAAGAGCGATGAGGTGGTTGGCCTTGAGAACGTAAATCCATCAAATTTAATTTCTTTTGCAAGGGATAGAATGGCCGCATCATTGCTAAAGATGTGGTGATATGTCTTTTCAAGAGCCCACCCCCACCCTTCTTCTTGAAAACCTTGAGCAAGCCCTCCTAATTTCTCCCCTCCTTCATATACTGTTATTATGTGGCCTTTTTGTGATAAATACCACGCGGCAGAAAGGCCTGTTAATCCTCCACCAAATATTGCGATTTTCATATGTAGATCTACTCTCTGGTCTGTACAATAATTGTCTCTATGACAAGAGTTATGGGGATTGCAAAAAGCATTCCCATTACTCCAGCATATCTCCCGCCTACGACCAAAACGATAAGCGTAAGCACGGGGTGAAGTCCGGTAACTCGCTTCATAACCATGGGTACAATTATGTGGTTTTCAAACTGTTGAATAATCACAGCGAGCAATATAGTAAGTAGTCCCAAGACGGGAGCTTGAGAAAATCCAACAAAAAATGCTGGGATTGCAGCAATTGTGGGCCCAATTGTTGGGATTGCCTCAAGAAAGCCAGCAATAATCCCCAAGGGCAGTGCATACCGAACACCTAAGAGTAAAAGTCCAATATAAGACGCAGACCCTATGATAAGCATAAGGAAAACCTGGCCAATCAACCAGCCGCCTAGACGTTTTTCAATCTTTTCCCCTATCTTATATACCCTCTCAGCAAATTGCTTTGGGAGAATATAGGATAATGCTTTATAAAGCAATTGGGGGTCAAGTGTGAGGTAAATACTAAAAAATATAGTGGAGATAAAAAATGAGGTATTTGAAAAAACAGAGCCAACAACAGCAAAAAAATTGCTTGTAACTGTGGGGACGTATTGCATTATGGAATAATTACCAAGGTTGATCGGAATTATTCCTCTTACACTGTCAATTATTTTTGGAAAGTGATTGATAAAAAGCGCTGTTTCAGCCACAAGAGGTGGTGCTATTGATGAAACTACAAGCCCTAGGAAGAAGAAAAACAAAAAAAATACCAAAAGTGCCGCTATTCCGCGATTAATTCCCTTTTTCTCAAGCCAAACAACCGGCTGTTTTACCGCACTCATAATGATATATGCGATAAAAAGCGAGAATAGGAGGTCTCGCATGTCCCAAGCAAACTTTGCAGCGACAACTATCCCAATACTTATAAGGATTGTCTTTATTGATATTTCTATTTTTGGGAGGTGTTTTTCCATAACTTCATCATATCATTTTCTTAGATTATTTCGCAAGTGAGAAGGCTAGAACGTTCCTAACCCCATTATCCTTAAGTGTCGCGGCACACTCATTTATTGTGGCACCTGACGTTATTACGTCATCAACGATGATTACACTGTCTAGTTTGGTTGTTTCTATAAAACTAAAGGCCCCTTTTGTTGCTCTCTTCCTTTTTTGTTTATCACTTATATTTGCAAGGTGTTGTGTGTTTTTTTCTCGTTTTAGAAGGGGTTTATATTCGCATTTAAGGATTCCAGCGAGGTGTTTTGCAACTATTTCTGACTGGTTAAAACCTCTTTCTTGCTCTCGTTGAGGGTGGAGAGGCACAGCCGTAATGATGGGGGAAAATAAACCAGTCCATTTCCAAATAGTCGTATAGAGAGTGGGGTTGATAGAAAAAAGGAGGTGGAAAAGAACCCTGTGGGCTTTTTGATATTTTGCAGTAATAAGAATTTTCCTAAAGGTATTATTATACTTATAAAATGAGATTGCTCCGTCTACCCCCCACCTCTTTTTACATATGATGTGCGTCAACCCTAGAGCGCTCCCCTTTCCGCAATAAAAACACTTGTTTGTTTTTATAACGGAAATATTTTTTAAACATGTTGAACAGATATAAACCCCAATAAACCCACACTGTATACAAAATGGGGGGAGAAGGACCGAAAGAAAGCTTCTCATATGAATAATATATATACATTGTACTAGTTTTATAGTGTTTGTGCCTATTGATATTTTGTGTGAAGATGTTTATTATTTGTGGATAAGTTATCCACATTTTATACACGGATCGATGTTACAGTCCACTTGGAAAGATTTTTTGGAATACTTACAGGGGTCTCTCCCTGAAAAGTCTGTTATTTACTCTCTCATGAGTCAATCCTCCCTTAAAGAGGTTGGTGAGGGTCGCGTTGTTATTCTGACTGATAGTCCTGGGATGACTTTTTACCTTGTTAGTAAAAAGCTAGAAATAGAAATACATCTTGCTGCCTACTTTAAAAAAAGTATGCGGGCAGAATTTGTCTCAAAACAAAAGATAAAAGAAACTGAAAAACCCCTTCTTTCGTACGAACCCCCGCTTGAAGATCTTTTTTCCCGTTCTGGCCTTAATCTAAAATACACATTTGATAATTTTGCTGTTTCTACAAGCAACAACGTTGCCTTTGCTGCAGCCCAGGCCGTCTCGCAAAGCCCTGGGAAATCCTATAACCCACTATTTTTTTATGGGGGCGTTGGCGTAGGAAAGACCCATCTTGCCCAGGCGGCAGCCCGCACAGTTCTTGAAAAAAATCAAGAGAGTAAGGTGTTGTTTTGTCCAGGAGACCGGTTTACAAATGAGCTTATTGAGTCAATCCAAAACAAGACCACACAACACTTTCGAAAAAAATATCGGTATTTGCATGTATTAATAGTTGACGACATACAGTTTATTGCGGGAAAACAAACAGTGCAGGAGGAGTTTTTTCATACGTTTAATACTATTGTTGGGGCTGGGGGGCAGGTTATTCTCACTTCTGATAGAGCCCCACACGAGATAAAAAACCTTGAAGATCGGCTCCGCTCTCGTTTCTCAGGGGGCCTTATTGTTGACCTGCAGCCTGCAGACTTTGAGCTTAGAACTGCAATATTATTAATAAAGGCGAAGGAAAAGAATATATTAATTCAAATGGATGCGGCTAAGGTTGTTGCTGAGCAAATTATCGATTCTCGTGCCCTTGAAGGGTCTCTTCTTTCTTTATATGCCAGAACGATTGGAAGGAAGGAACAGATAGATCTTGAAGAGGTGGATTTATATTTTAAGAACACCTCCTCTTCCGTCGTCAAAAGAATTTCTCCACAAACAATTATTAGGGTTGTGTGTCTTTATTATGGAATAAAACCCAACCTTATCAAAAGCCCCACCAGAACAGAGTCAATTGCTTTTCCTAGACAAATAATTATGTACCTATTAAGAAAAGAGCTTCACATGAAGCTTGAGGAGATTGCCCTGACGCTTAAAAGAAAAGATCACACAACTGTTATGTATGCGTTTGAAAAGATAAGCACTCTTTATATGAAAGACTCCCAGGTTAAGGCGGAGATTGATAAGATAGTCCAATCCCTCTCCTAACACACATTCTTTTCACACTGTTTTCACACGCCCCCGTCTTGGTTTGTCTTGTGTTGAAAAGATCTTTCTCATTTTATACACTTATGCACACACTCTACTACTACTAATTAAATATAACTAAATATGGAAATAACAATAAATAGGGATTTGTTGCTCGCAAGCATATTGCAGGCTTCCCGCTTCACCTCGTCTCGTATAGGATCTTCTGCAGGACTACAAGGGATCTTATTCATAAACAAAGAAAAAAGGCTCCACCTTTACTCCACAGACCTTAATACGTTTTTTCACACCTCTATCTACTCGAGCGAAGAAGGAGAGAGTAGATTTTTATTAGACACGCGTAAGGCCGTTGAGTTTCTCACATATCTTGCTCCGGGGGACATAGTTATTCATATAGAAAAGGACAAGATAACAATTCTGCAAAAGAAATCAAAGGGGTCATTTGCCTTTCTCTCTGGAGCGGATTTTCCAACCCCGCCCTCTGCTTCAAAAGAAAGTCAGAAGATAGAGGTAAAAACATTTGAAAAAATCATTTCACTTGTTTTATTTTCAGCTTCCAAAGATCCCTCTCGCCCCGTCTTGAGCGGAGTTAACTTTGTGGAAAAAGAGGGTGAGCTAGATGTCGTGTCTACTGATGGATTTAGACTCTCCCTTTTTCACATAAAAAACGAGCTGCATTTAAAGTCTTCTCTCGTTCCCGCAGAGTTTCTTCTTGAACTTTCTCGCAACATCAAAGAAAAAAAAGAGATATCAATAAGCTACCTTGATGAAGAAAAAATGGTTTTCTTTAAGGCTGAAAATGATGAATATACCACCCGCCTTATCGAAGGAGACTTCCCCCCTTATGAGAGGGTTATTCCAACAGAGAAAAAGACAACGGTCACCCTAGATAGAGATGACTTAATGCGCAACGTCAAACTTATCTCTGTGTTTGCCCGCGACTTTTCAAATATTATTATTTGTCGGTTTAGCAAAGATGGGCTTACCCTGTCCCCAAAGACAGAGGGGGGTGTTGAAAACTCAACGACTCAAGATTGTGAGTTTGAAGGCGAAGAGATGAAGGTGGCGTTCAACTTTAAGTTCCTTATTGATTTTTTAAATTCAACAGACAATGAAAAAATATCATTTGAACTGCTTCGTCCAGACGCCCCCGTCGTATTAAGAACAAAGGAAAAAAACTACACACATATTATCATGCCGGTTCGAATTCAAGAATAATAAGGAGCAAGACACTCTTTTATAAGGGCGTCAGCGTCCTCGTTCTTTTCCCGGAGAACATGTGAATATTTTACTGGTAGGTTAATTTGTTGTTCAAGAGACCTAATCGCAAAAACAAATTCCCTAATTCTCTCATTTTTCACTTTATATACCCCATTAAGCTGGCTTACCATTAAAAGTGAGTCTGAAATAAAAGAGACAGATGAAATCTTATGAGCTGTCTTAAGTCGTAAGACCGCACTAAGGGCGTTTTGAACTGCAGAATATTCCGCGTAGTTGTTTGTCTGGTTTCCTAAAAACAAAGCCTTTTTCTCTAAGACTTCTTTATTTTCTTTTGAAATGATATAGGAGCAGGCGGCGGGGCCGGGATTATGGAGTGATCCTCCATCGGTGTGGATAGTAATATGCATGAATAGTATTATAGCTCACCAAGCTGTTCTTTTTTCTTGGTTTCTTCCTTGACGAGAGTGAGAAATCTCTCGGTTGAAGAAAGCCTTCTATGACCAACGATTTTTGCAATGTATTCAAGAGACGCACCATTAAGAATTTGTTGTGCAATAAATGTGTTTCTCAAATCATTAACCGTTGCTTTTTGAATTTCAACTTCTCTGAAGCAGCGATTGATAATCTGGCGAATATTTCTGATAAGGATTGATTTGCCACTTCTTGTGATAAAAAGAGGGTCTTCTGGTTTTCCTTCTCCCCTTACCTTTACATATTCGAGCACCGCTTTTTTTACTGATTTGTTGAGGGGGATACTTCTTTCTGGTGTTTTTCCATAAATGCGGATATGAAGATCACTATCTAAAACATCACCAAGTTTTAATCCTGCGAGCTCTCCGATTTTAATTCCAGTTTGAAGAAGCACCTCAATAAGGGCATATGTTCTTGGATCGTCTTTTGCAAAGTCTCTTAAGGCGTGGTATTCGAGCTTGCTGAGTATACGAGGGGCCGATTGTGTATATTTTGGATGAGAGACATCAAGGGACGGATTCTGGTCAATTTTTTGGTTATTTTTTAAGAAGCGGAAAAATGTACGAATGGAGTTGAGCTTACGAGAGGCTGATTTTTTTGTATACCCATCTTTAATAAGTTTTTCAATAAACCCATCAATATCTTCCTTTTTTATTTCTCGAACGTCGCTTTTTTCCACACTTGAAAGAAAGCCAACAAACTGCTCAAGATCCTTCTTGTAGGCAATAAGAGTAAAAGAGGACCTCCCTTGCGAGGAAAGGTGTTGAATAAACTCTGTGATAAGGGTTCTAATAGCTGTAAACTCCATGGTCCTATAATATAACACACACATGGTTGAATTGCAAGCTGAACAAGCTTAGTTTATGAAACTATGGGTATTTTAAGCTCTAATACTTTTCGAAGAATACAGTCTCTTTTGGCACCCCTTGAGACAGGAGGAGTAATCGGAGAGACTCTACGACGGTGCGAGACCCACAGAGGTAAAATTCATCATCTTTTTGAGGCTGGCCAGCCACAGACCTCCACACCTCTGGAATATGGTCGGTGCGGTAATGTTGCAGTAAATATGCGGGAATTGATGTGAGGTCTGTCTGTTTTGATAGGCAATAGTAAAAAGATAGCCCCTTTTGCTTATGGAGATTATACAACTCATCAAACAAATAGGTCTCATCTATTGTTCTCATTCCCCAAAAAAGGGTGTTATTCCTTAAATCCTGAGAAAGGGAAGAGAGGAAGAAGCTTCGAATTGGAGCATATCCTGTCCCCGTCGCCATATATATTTTCTTCTTTTCAGAAGCTTGCTGACGGAACAACCCAGCAGGCCCACCAACGTCCACCACAGAGCCCACACTGAGCGTTTTTAGATACTGTGACCCAACCCCACCCTCAACAATTTTTATCAAGAGTTCAAATTCACCATTGTTATTTACCGGTCCTGCAATAGAGTAGAGTCGTTTTACAGGAGTTTGGCCTGGAATGGTGAGGATGGCATACTGGCCAGGAGTGAATATAAATGAGCCTGAGGTTGAATAGAAAACAAAACGACAAACATCTCCCGAGACATATTCCTTAGAGAGAAGTACAGCGTTTAGTTGGTTCATAGAGGTGTATTATAAATGAGATCTTTGATTTATTTCTGCCTCAACAAGCTCTTTTGGTTTCCCATATTTTAATCGAGAAAGCTGAATAATTGCTTGTGCAAGCTTTTCGTTTGCACCTTTTTTGTATGCTGTAAAGTCTTTAGACATATCTATTGAGAATGGGGGAACCGGCTCATTGTCGACAATTGTCTTCATATATGCGTGAAAACGCTCAACATTTATTAGATCAGTTTCACCAAACGTTGGTTGAAACTCTCTTTGGATATATGAGGCATCAGTAACGCCGACGCGGAAGGAGATAAGTGTGCCCACATTACCAAATACGGCATTTTTTACCTCTTCATCCATCTGGCCTATAAACTGGTTTGCAACCGTTAAACATAAATGGTATTTTCTTGCCTCTGACAGAATGGTGGCAAAATCTGGGGTTGCAAAGTTTTGAAACTCATCGACATATAAGAAAAAGTCTCGGCGCTCTGCTTCTGGGATTTCTTGTCGACTCATCGCCGCAATAAGAATGCGAGGAATAAGAACGAGTCCTAAAAAGCTAGAATTTTCTTCACCCATCTTTCCTTTTGAAAGGTTGATCAAAAGTATTTTTCCTGTATCCATGATGTCTCTAAAATCAAATGACGATTTTGATTGACCGATAATATTTCGCATCGTTTTATTTGTAATAAAGCGACCAAACTTTGAAACGATATAATCAAGCACCTCTGATTTGTGAAAATCTGATGTTTGAGCAATTTGATCCGTCCAATAACGGCGAACAATTGGATCGCTCACCTTTGGAAGAAGCTCTTGCACATATTTTTGGTCTGTAAGAATGCGGACAATCTCAACAAAAGTTGCACCAGGCTCACACATAATTGTCAACATAGCGTTACGCACCGCATGCTCAAACCGTGGGCCAATAATACCAGTGCGTTGTGGATCGTAGAGCTTATACATCAAATTAATGATGGCGGAAGTAATAAAATGTTTCTGTTCCTCATTCTTTGCTTCAAGGAGATTGAGCCCCATTGGTCGATCGCCATCTGATGGGTCAAAATAGATAACATCCTCAGCTCTCTCAGGCGGGATGCGGCGCACAATATCGTCAATCAAATCTCCGTGTGGGTCGATAACACACACACCATGCCCCGCCTTAATATCTTGTACTGCCATATCTTGGAGAAGGACGGATTTTCCTACACCGGTTTTTCCAATAATATATGCATGGCGAGCTCTATCTTTATACGAAATGCAAACAGGACGTTTTACGCCACGATAATATCCAAACCCCATAAATGTTCCTCCAGCAACAGGTACCTCTGAAGAGACAGGGGCTGTTTTTGCCTTCAACCATTGGATATGTGGAGTCTCAATTGTTTTATTTGGGAAATGAAAAAGAGAAGCAAGCTCATCAGGACTTAAAATAGAAATAGACTTATACCAAGGAAGTTCAAAAACAGGGAAGAACTTATAAATAAAATTAATCATAAATCCACCTTGAAACAAAATCTTTGATTTTTTAAGAGAGTTTTGATCTGAATTAAACTGTGCGAGCGCTGAGCTAATATTTCGAGCATGAACACCTGCAACATCTTTTGTTTTTGCCGATACCACATATCGAATTGCAGTTTCAAATCCCGAGCGAGAGCATTTATCCTCAATCTTTTCAAGAACTTTTGGATCACTGCTAAAAGTTGCCTTTTCAGGGTTGGCCTCATTTTTTTTGGTTGAGGAAACATATGACTTTCCTGACTTTTTCCACTTTCCCTCAGCGGGCCGAATAAGTATCTGAATAACAGCACCCTCACCTTCACTGATTTTTGATAATGCAGAAGTAATCGCAGATAGGGTATCTGTTGGGATATCTTTGTAAGTTCTAAGCGGCATATAGGAAAAGTCTTTTTGGACAAGAGATCCACTTACAACCTTTCCTTCCTCTGAAAATATATTAGGTTCATCCACCTTCTTAATATCTGCATTAGGATAGTATCCATACACTGTTTTTTCGAGTAAATCGATTATTTTAGAGGGGGCTGATATATAAAAACGAATTTCCGATTGTGTTCCAACGATCTCAAAACACACAACATCATCCACATCAAGAAAAGAGAAAAAACCACCCTTTTTTAAGGTGCTCAGCGAACTAAACATTTGTTCTGCAGCATCGATTTTAATTTCATTATCTTTCGAAACGCGCACCTCAAGTGTTACCATTTCAAGCGACATTTGTTCTCTCTTTTTTAAACGGGAATACAATACTGCGGCATAGAAAAAGAGAAAAGTTGCCACACCAGCAAGACCTGCAGCAAAGAGGGCAATTCCAAGAGTAACCAGCCTTTCTGAGACAGTTTGAAGAGCTACCGCATCCATAAAAAAATTATATACTATATATCATGCCCGCACACGCCGTCTTTTATAAGAAGCTTAGTTCAAAAAATACCCGTTATTTTGTCGGGATAATGATATGTGTTTTATTGGTGGTGGCGAACATTCTTGCCTCTCAACAATTTAACCCCCATATGTATGGATATATGGAAGGAAAGAGAGAGGATCAACTTTCATATCTAAAACACATCTGGGGAACCCCCCTCTTCAGTTATGAGATTAATACTCTTAAGGCGGAACAAAATAAAGAACTCCTTGCTGAGTGGAAAAAAATACAAGAACAAAATAATAGACATATTTCAGTGATGGAGGAGGCTTCTCAAACACACCCCTATTCTCCAGAACTGTATTACAATCTGTTTCTACTCTATTTAGAAAACGGTAATAAGACAAAAGCCCAAGAGTATCTACAAAAAGCCCATCAAATTGATCCCTCCATATAAAAATTCATAGAATTAAACTGCGATTGAACTATTTTTTTGGGAGTATAATAAAAATTATGAAGCAAGCACATCTCTATATAAAAGGTGATGTAATAGGGGTTGGATTTCGCGCATGGATGAAGATACAATCAAAAATAATTGGGGTGAATGGGTGGGTTCGTAATGTATATATACATCCAGACAGATTTGGAGAGGGTGGAGGAGTGGAGGCTCTTATTCAGGGGGAAGACACACAAGTTGAAGAAATGGTTGAAAGAGCAAAAGAAGGTCCACCAGTTAGCCGAGTAGATGATGTAGAGGTCTATATTCAGGAGCCAAAAGAAACACTTGAAACATTTGAGATTCGTAAGTAAAAATTGTGGACCCGAGGGGATTTGAACCCCTAGTCTCTTCCATGCCATGGAAGCGCGATAGCCGTTACGCTACGAGCCCTACTGCCTAATTATAATTGACAATCTCCATATTTCTTATATCAAATCACCATTCCAGTTCTACCCGATAAAATATCCCTGTATAAATAACGAAAGAAGAGCGATTTGAAGAATGCCAAAAATTAAAAGAAGCGAAATCTTTAATGTGTTATTTTTAATTTCTCCTAAAGTAATAAAAAAGGAAAATGAGAAAAGTGCATAGCGAGGAATAGAGGAGAATGTCCCAGTAAGAGTAGGTAAAACAAGATTTGCAAAAGAAAAGAGATTTAACCCGAGCCGTTGCACACCTCCGAGGTGTGCAGAAGGCGAACGGAGAGATTTGTAGATTTTAATAAAATCAAACGAGAGGATTGCAAAAACAAAGCTAAATAAACCAACCTCCAATATTGAAAGATACCAACGGAAATCATGTGAGGCGGTTAATAGTATTTTGAAATAGCGATAATATACCTGGGGAAGAATAATTGGATGAGTTGACCTGTTTGCATTAAAAGCTTTCTGTGCGTTTATAAAAAAAAGAGGGTCTCCAAAAAAAACACCAAGATAAAGAGAATATAAAACAAGGCCAATTAATGGGGAAAGAAGGAAAAACATATAGCGGGTTTTTTTTATTGAAAACGGTTTAAGGGCGACATGCTTATCGTGAACAAGTTGGAAAAAGAAGGGGAGTATAAGAAATACCCCAACTAAACGGGTCGATGAGGCAAGAATTGCAATCACCACCGCCAAACCATATTTTTTTTTACTCAATAAATATAAAAAAAATGAAACAAGGAAAAAGAAAAGCCCCTCAGTATAAACAGCTCCAAAGAAAAATGAAGTGGGGAAAAGAAGGAAAAACAATATCACCCAAAAAGGAAATGAGACACCCTTTTTCTGAATTGTAGAAAGATATTTTTGAAACATAATAAGGCCAATAAGAAAAAAGATACTTGAGATGAGGATGCCCGAAAGAATACTATTGTAAGGGGCGAAGAATGCATTTTTAACAGGAAACAGATACGCTGTTAATCGAATAAAAAGAGGATAAAGCGGAAAAAATGCTTGGTCATTTTGGAAGTAACCGCTTTGAGAAATCATTGCATAGTGTAATCCGTCAAAGTTCCCAAATGAAGCTATCCAAGAAGGAAGGTGATACTCGGAAATAAGCTCCCGGTAGGGAAAATCTCCCAAATAAGGAATTGTTTTTTGTGCAAAAAATGAGATAAGAATAGTTGCAATGCGCCAAACAATAAAGGCACAAACAATAAAAACCATAAATCTGATTATAGCACTATTGGTATATTTCTTCCCAATAGCGACCAATGAACCTTGCTACTCTACCGTATTTAATAAACCATTATTTATTTATGGTACATATATAATGTATATATAATGAAGTAAGAATGCTGCAATATCCCCTTGAAAAAAATTCTATCCCCTATATAATAGAACATGGAACGGTACAAAAAACGATACAGGCAGCAATTAGTTGCACATTTCACCCGCGTATAACGCGGGCTTTTTTGTTATGACAGAAAGAATACAAAAACAAGCAAAAGAAATGGGGGGGCAACTTTCGTATCCACCAAGCGTTTTGTATGCTGGGGAAAGCTCTCGCAGAATGGAATTTGTGAGGAGAGCCTTTAATAGATCAGCAGTTTCAAATTTTGGTGTTGGCATAGAGCCAACAGTAGATACAACCGGGGTAATGAGGTATAAGCTCGATATTGGACTGAGTAAGACAGCTGAAGGATTTGAAGGCGCCGTCATTGCCGCAGATACACAAACAATGATTCCAGAAGTTGTTGAAGGGGGAGTAATACTAACAAGTAAAGGAAAACCAAAAAATCAAAGAGAGTTGCATCAAAACCTATCAAATATACAAAGAACCTCAGAGGTTACAGGAGAAAATCCTTTCTATCAAGTTGAATCATCCTCAGGACTATTACATGTGAATAGTGCACACGTACAAATTGAAGATAAGCACACTTGCATGGTAGAGCTAAACAAGCCAGGTGTGGCTAGATTAATAACTGAAGATGGCTTTGCTGAATATTTAAAAGTGTTTGCAGCTTTTTATAGTGGACCTCCTTATTCAACAAATAATATGCCGCCACTTTCACCAGCAGATTTATCCAGTGGCCTATCTCTTCCTGTTCTACTTCAAATGGGAATTGTTGAATCTGTCCAAGGGATACATAAAACAGATAATGCATTTAGGGAAGTTTTAAGGCACAATATCCACATTGTTGCAGTCGGCATTTCCCCTGCAATTTTAGAGGCTGTTCAAGTAGACTCTCAGAAGGCCATTTATGAGTGGGGATGGCTTAACCAAGTAGTTGACCACGCCCTAGAACCACAACATCCATGAAAAACATTGCAACAAAATCTATTCATAAGAAAGAAAACAGCAAAGATGGTATTCGCATCTGTGTTATGCGAAGAGTTCACCCAGAATACAGATTCCAAATCTGGATACCTGAAATAGCACCATCTGAAGAACTAATCGAAGCCTATGTAATTAAAAAAACTATGAAATGGAAAGAATTTATAAAACTATATACACTTCAAACCCTATCAAAACCAAGTGTAAAAAAAATTCTTCAATTACTTGTAACAATAGCGCAAACAGAAAAAATTACATTGCTTTGTACCGAGGAATCAGCAAAATATTGTCATCGATCTCTCATTATTAAAGAGTGTGAAAAACAAAAAAACGCTTTTAAAAAATAAGCGAAGATAGTAATTTTTTCATTTGCTCACTTGCTTTACTTGCTTGCTCAACCACCTCTTTGTGATCATGTTTTACAAATGCAAGATTGGTTACGAATGCAAGTCCCAAAACATTAATCCCGAGTGATCGAGCAACGAGCGTCTCAGGGACAGTACTCATACCACAGACATCTGCACCTAAAAATCTAAGAGCCATTTTATCAGCCGGCGTCTCATAGTTTGGGCCATGATAATAAACATATACACCCTCATGAAATGGAATATTATTTGAAGCACAAAGTTGTACTGCTTTCTCCCTCATATTTTTATTGAACGCCTCTGAAACATCTATAAACTTTGGGCCAACGAGTGGGCTGTCTATTGCGAGAAAAAGGGTAATCATATCTGAGAGTATGACAAAGTCTCCCACCTTATATTTTTCATTTAAGGCGCCTGAGGCAGCTGTCAAAATAAGATTTTTTATCCCAAGCTGTGCAAAAAGACGAATTGGAGTGGTTGCCTCATATCCAGAAAAGCCTTCATACATATGAAAACGTCCAGACATACAAGCGACCCGTTTATTATTAACAGTTCCAATCAGAAGTTCTCCGTTATGTCCTGGAACAGATGTCTTTACATCAAATAATTCATCATATGAAATACGAGTATCAACTTTCATTTCATCAAGGATTTTATTCCACCCCGATCCAAGGACAAGAAGCGTTTCTGGGAATGAAGAAGTTTTTTTGTTTACGATTTGAAACGACTCATCTAAAGACTTCATGATTTATTGAGATATTTAGTAATATATCGTTTCGGGATTTTGATAAGGGAGAGTTGGCGAGTGACAAGATCCATTGTCTTTCCCTCTTTTAATAAATTGGTTTGAAGCGCTTCAACTGTCTCTCTCATTTCATAGGGAAACACAATCCATTGATCTACTTTTTTTACATAGTAATCTGGAACATGTTTTGTCCAAACTTTAATATACGGAGATGCCGTTGTGACGCTTTTAGCACCCAAACCAAGGAGATACTTTATTCCTCTTACAAATGTTCTTCCTGTATCGGAGTTATCGTCGATTAGTAAGACATCCTTATCCTTAAGGTCACCACCAATGTGAAAAGAAATATCAGAAAGTTCTTGTTTTTTAAGATCTTTATAACTTGACACAGTAAAGGATGCAACAGGTAGTTTAAGAAAATCAGAAGCAATATGAGCAATAGTAAGACCTCCTCGCGCAATACCCACGATCAAATCAAGCTTCCGGCCATCTTGAATTATTTTCTCCGTGAGAGCATGAGTGGTAGAATGGAGCTGTTTCCAACTTACGCTATAGTATTTCATACTCCCTAGTATATCGTATTTATTTTTTTAATATAATAAAACACTCCTCAACTCTTTTTTCCTTATGGCGTTTAAGCATTTCCTCAACATCGCGTATTTGAGATTTATGAGCCTTAATTGCCTCTATTTTTTGGTTGAGAAAGGGAGTAATGTCTACCCGTTTTGATATTTCTTCATTTTTATATCCTGGTGGGAAAAATACAAAATAGGTTTGGCCAGTACCTCGCTGTTCTTCGTCGATACAAAAATAGTGAAGCTCTTTTACGTGATTTGATTTATAAAATACATAACTTGCAATCATCGATATAGCAATATGGTCGATATGTCCTGAAATCCCTCTATTTTCATATGTTATAAACAACTCTGGTTTATAAATATCAGTAAGAGTTTCAATTTTTTTAGCAATCGCATGATAATTATTATTATTTAACTCCCCATCTAGGTACCCCAAAAAAAAGACATTTTGTATTCCGAGAATTTTTGCTGCAACCAACACCTCTTTTTCTCGTTTTTGAGGAAGTGGATCTTTGTTTCCAGTGTGATCTTCCCCCGCCTCGCCTTTTGTTGCGCAAATAAGATAAACATCATGAGTTTTAGTTAGAAGAGCAATGGTTCCTCCTGGGCCAAACGATTCATCATCAGGATGGGCAAATATTGCAAATGCTGTTGGTTTTTTTCTTTTCATATCTGTCCATTATAACGATTAAACAAGGGAGAGTGCGGTATAATGGAGTTGAAAATCGGGACGTAGTTCAGATGGCTAGAACGTCAGGCTGGGGGTCTGAAGGTCGCGAGTTCAAGTCTCGCCGTCCCGACTTCGCTCACTCGTTTTTAAGTGAAAACGAGCTCCGCCGGGCAAGCACGACACGAGTGATATAATTAACTTCATATGACAACCCAAACAAGACCAAGCTGGGACACTTATTTTGTAGATGTTGCACACATTGTCCAGACGCGTTCAAACTGTATTCGTGGATCAGTGGGAGCTATTATTACAAAAGAAAAACGCATTATTTCTACCGGGTATAATGGCACTCCATCAGGAGTTCCTGATTGTAGTGATGAAGGATGTAAAAGATGCCTAGAAAGAGAAAATGGGATATTAAAAAAAGGCGAAAGAAAAGACCTGTGCATTTGTGTGCATGCAGAGCATAATGCACTCCTTCAGGCTGCAAATCACGGCATCTCTACAAAGGGTACAACTCTCTATGCGACTGTTGCCCCTTGTATTTCTTGTGCTAAAGCACTAATTAATGCGGGGATAGTGGAAGTAATATATGATGCTCAACATTCAGATGATTTTGGGGAAGGCTTATTAAAAATGGCCGGGATAAAAATAAGAAAATATAATAAATAGATTGTTAAACTTCGTATTCTTATGAAAAAAATATGCACCCTACTTCTATTAATTGCTATCTATATACTACCAACTACGAGTGTTATTGCTCAAGAAAATAATAAAGTTGGAATTTCACTTCTTCAACCCACTTCAGAAGATATCCAAAAAGCCAGAGCGCTTATAAACGGGAAAAATGGAGAATGGGGATATATAACACTTGTTATTCAAGAGAATGACCGTGACATAAGAAAATGGCAAGATCTTTTTGACCAGCTACGCGAAAATCATCTCATTCCTATTATTCGCCTCGCAACAAGCCCCCAAGGAGAAGTATGGAGGCGCCCCGAAGAAAAAGACATATATGAGTGGATTAATTTTCTAAATAAACTAAATTGGGTTATACAAAAACGATACGTTGTACTTTTTAATGAACCAAATCATGCAAGTGAGTGGGGAGGCGAAGTAGACCCTGAAGGATATGCAAAAGTTGCGTATATATTTGCAAAAACACTTAAAGACTCAAGCAAAGATTATGTCGTAATGTTTGCAGGGCTTGATGCCGCTGCCCCATCAGCCCCAAGCCAATATGAAGATTCAGGAATTTTTATAAAACATGTATTTCAAACAGAACCCAACTTACAAAATTATATTGATGCGTGGGCGTCTCATTCATATCCTAATCCAGGATTTAGTGGCTCAGTTTGGGATACTGGAAAAAAATCAATCCAAGGCTATAAGTATGAGCTTGAGCTTCTGAAAGAGATAGGTATTACTAAAGACTTGGAGGTCTTTATTACGGAAACCGGCTGGGTAGAGGGACCACTTTCTGGAAGCCAAATAGCAGATAACTATTTAATAGCGCTTAGAGATATATGGGGAACTGACAATAGAGTACGGGCCGTTACACCCTTCGTATTCAAGTATCTTTCACACCCGTTTATTGGATTTTCTTGGGTGAAAGAAGGGGGGGTATCTCAACAATATACTATGGTTGAAGAGCTAGAAAAGAAAAAAGGAATGCCTATACAGGTTCAAAAAGGAACAATTGAAGTTGATTTACCAAACACACTAGTCGCTAACTCTTCCTACCATTTTCCCCTTGTTATTAAAAACAATGGGCAGGGGATTTGGAGTAATGAAGATGGCTTTGTAATTTCTTTGCAATCTTCATCTGACGGAATAAAGACACTCATTCCCACATTGCAAAATATTAAACCATTTGAGGAATCTCAAATATTTATAACTCTTCAGACTTCTTCAAAACCTCAAACTCTCACATTTTCTTTTTCATTACAAAAGGATGGAGTTGAGATAACTCATACGAAAAACTACATCATAACAATAGAGCCCCTTCCTCAACTTACAGTAAAAACATCCCTCTTCCCAAAATTTATTTCCCAAGGCGAAGGTTTTGAAATACAGCTTTTTAACAAACGAGAAGAGCTTGTATTTTCAAGAAAAGGATTACCCCTTCGAAATGGAATAATAGAGATAGAGAGGTTATCAGACATAGTCCCTGGTGAAACATATAGGGCTGTATTACTAGCTTATCCCTATATCCCACGCCAAGGGATACTCACGCTTCATAAAGGAAAGAACACAGTCTCATTACGACAAATGCTCCCCTTTGACGCAAACGGAAATGGGAGAATAGATGGAGGGGATTTGGCAGAAGCGATAAAACATCCAGAATTTCTACTCAGATTCATACCTTGGCGCCAGGATTAAATTCCTTTACCATGCAGAAGCCAAAAGGAGGGCTCTTCTTTCTAATTCTTCTTTGGGAGATTTTGCCAGATAACTTCCAGGACACAACACATCTGGCTTATTTGGAAGAGATTTGAGAATAGGAAGAGTACTCTCATTTACCGCTCCGTCTATATAGATTTTCTTCTGAAAACCCGCTTTTCTAAGCTGTTCAATTTTTTTCAACGACTCTTGAATAAAGGGCTGTCCCTGCTTTCCAGGGTATATTGTCATAAGTTGGAGGCCGAAAATCTCATGAAGAAGTACGGGAGGAATATCTGCAACTTCCTCATTAGGGTTTAAGACCAATCCAAACTTAAAGTGAGGGTAAGTAGTAGTAAGGAATTTTATATCCGGAAAGACAGACCTATGGATAAGAATAATACCTAAACATTCTAATGGGAGTTTTGATATTTGCTCCAGTTGACTTTCCGGGTCATTTACCTGGAGGTGAAAATCAAAAATTGTTGACACAACTATTCCTGATGTTTTTTCTGTACTAAGAATATAATCGACAACATCTCTTGTTTTTACAGTTACATTTTTTGTAAATTTACCATCCTGAATGTCAACCTGGAACTGGTGATAATAGGGAAAAAGAAACTGTATGCGTGTAAACAAGTCAAGAGCTGTTGGCTCAACAAGAGATGGAATGACAATCATTTCTTTGTTTGATTTTTAATACTATCGATTACTTTTTTAACTTCCTCATCCGTTGCTAAATAGTAATGTTTTATTGGCTTCATCTGGTCATCAAATTCATATACAAGTGGAATACAGTATGGGATGTTAACTTCCATGATTTCTTCTTCTGACAATCCATTTAGATGCTTCATGATTGCTCGAATTGAATTCCCATGGGCAGAAATAACTATTTTTCTTCCTTCTTTTATCAAGGGTGCAATGACATTGTTCCAATAAGGCACTGCTCTTTCATATGTATCTTTGAGACATTCACCGGTCGGGAGAATAGAGGGATCAACTTGGGAATAACGAATATCGTGCGAGGGATGATTTGGGTTGGACGGCTCTACCTGTGGGGGTCGGGTTGTATAGCTTCTTCTCCAAAGTTGCACCTGTTCACTCCCATATTTCTCTACAGTCTCTGCTTTATTAAGGCCTTGTAGAGCTCCATAATGGCGTTCATTGAGTTGCCAAGCAGTCGTTATTGGGATCCAATTTAAATCCATCGCATCAAGCACGGTCCATAATGTTTTTATTCCTCGTTTTAAAACTGAAGAAAACCCAAGGTCAAATGTATACCCAAGCTCTTTTAGTTTCTTTCCATATGCATAGGTATCCTCGATACCTGAGGAAGCAAGATCTATATCGGTCCAGCCGGTAAATTTATCAGGCCAAAGAGAAAGTCCATGTCGAACAATAACGAGTTTATTCATATATAACATGCAACATGTAACATGAAGCATACAACAATTAAGAATGTTATATGTTACATGCTCTATGCTATGTGAAGCACTTTGATTATAATCAATAGCGCATAACAATGAAAAGAATATTTCACAGAAAACTATCCCCATTCCAAAAAGTTAATATGGGCGATATTCAGTTTAGGGGAGCCCAAGATCCAGGAAGAAAAACGTTCTTTGTTTTTTTTGCTTTCTTTATTACTCTTTTTTTCATCACTCTTATTTTCCGCCTCTTTAACCTCACCGTTGTAAAAGGGGGGTATTATAAAAGACTATCTGAATCAAACAGAGTGAAAGAGATATTAATTGAACCTTCATATGGCGCTATTTATGACAGAAAAGGATTTGCAATCGCTGAAAATAAAAAAAGCAATGTTTCCTCTTCTCAAGACTTCATTCGAGCAGAACGTTCCTATTATTATCCAGAAGAGACAGCACATCTGATTGGATATAGACAAATTGCTGATACGTATGACTTACAAAACGATTACTGTATGCGAAAACTTGTCCCAGGAGAAAGGGTTGGAAAGAAGGGGATAGAAAAAATATACGATTGTGAACTACGCGGTATCCCTGGAAAAAAACTTATTGAAGTCAATGCATCAGGCAAAAGTGAAGGTATCGTAGCGGTTATTCCCCCTGTGCAAGGCAAAGACTTACAACTAGCAATCGATATAGAGCTACAAACCGTTGCCTATAAGGCTCTCAAAGGAAGACGAGGCGTTGTTATTGCTCTTCAACCAAAGACAGGAGAAATCCTTGCATTTGTTTCCAGCCCCTCCTATGACCCAACACTATTTGAGACAGGAGACATAAAAGTAAAAGATATCATCGCAAATGAAGAAAAACCCCTTCTGAACAGAATTACTGAAGGAGTATATCCGCCTGGTTCAATATTTAAACCAATTGTCGCTGCAGGCGCACTTGAGGAGGGAATATTCACAGAAGACACCATTGTTCAAGACAATGGATTTGTCATGGCGGGCACCCTTCGATTTGGAAATTGGTATTTTCTTCAATATGGAAAAACGGACGGACCCGTCAATATGGTAAAGGCACTTCAACGATCAAATGATATTTATTTCTATAAATTAGGCGAAAAAATGGGGCCAGAAAAAATGCAGTCATGGGCTGAGAAGTTCGGTCTTGGGACACTCGTTGACATAGGGTTTGAAGAAGCCGAGGGAACACTTCCTTCTCCTTTTTGGAAAAAAGAAACACTGAAAGAAAACTGGTATTTGGGAGACACATACAACTATTCTATTGGACAGGGCTATTTGCTTACCACACCTCTTCAAATGGCGAATTCTTTGAACGCATTTACCAATAATGGATATACCTGTAAACCTCAACTTCTCAAATCAGCGCGCCCTGTTTGTAAAAAAATACCGATTAAACAAGAAACACTCACAATTATCAGAGAGGGAATGAAAAAGGCGTGTAGTCCTGGCGGAACGGGATGGCCACTGTTTGATTTTAAAGTAAAAAATATAGCAGCAAGAAGTAAGAAACTCGAAGGGCTTACCGGAGAGAAAAAAGCATCAATGGAGGCGTCTCTTAATCGGGATCCTGCATATTCTACCTCTATTCAAACAGCCTGTAAAACAGGCACTGCAGAATCTCATGCAAAATCTGGATTCCCCCATGCTTGGTTTTATGGATTTGCACCTTTTGATAACCCAGAAATAGCAATTACTGTCTTAGTGGAAGAAGGAGGGCAGGGATCTGACGTGGGTGGCCCGATCGTTGCTGAAATGCTAAAGACTTACTTTGAGAGAAGTGAATAATAGATTGTTGATATATCACAGTAATATTAATATGTATACAATAATAGTTTTTTTTAAAACATTGCCAATTTTTAATTGGCGCGACAACAAATAATGAATAAAAATTGGCTAATCAGAATAATAATTCTTGGGCTAGTTTGTATAGCGGCCTTTCTTATAAAAATACAAACGTGTAGAGGAATATCATGTATAAGCTTTATGAACAAAAAAGATTTTAAACTTGTATCTGAATACGAAAACACCGCAAAGACGTATCGCGCGCTCCTTGAAAAGGGAGACATAAAACTCCAAATAGAAGCATACTCAAATACCTCTGCAAAGCAGGCTACTGACTTTAATTTATATAAATCGATGCAGATTTTAAGTCTTTATGAGAGCGTTAGATCGCCCTATCCCGGAGTCATATCCGATCAAGTAGCGTGTGCAAAAGAATATCAGCCTGTATTTAAAAAAACAACAATCAACAATATAAACATTGAATCATATTCTGGATATGTAAATGATAGGTTACAATTTGGAAGTTGTACGAAAGAACAGATTGCCTATAGGGGCATGGCACTTATGTTTTATTGTCCCAAACAAAACAGATGGTATCATCTTGAGTTTATGACATCTCCACTTCAAGCGCCTATTGATTTTCAACGCCTTATTCAATCAATAAGTTGCACTAGTACGTAAGCATTATGGTATTATTTAGTCGCAATCATCTTTATTAATATTTTTCATTTTTATGAAATATAAACTTAACAAAAACTACATTGTTCAAAAACTCGAAGATAAGGTGGTAATTTTTGACGGAGAGGAGTCTGTTCTTTTTACACTCAATGATACGGCCTCACTCATTTACAGTAAACTTAAAACGGGCACAGTGAAAGAAAAAATAGTAGATGAACTTGTTAAACAGTATTCGGTAAAAAAAGAAATTGCAGAAAAAGACATAGACACACTTATTACTGACCTAAAAAAACAAAAGATATTCGTTTAATTTTTATTTGTTCTGCTTTCATAATAAGAATAGTCACTATTCATTGCATTTGTTAACTGGGAGAAGATATATTTTGGTGCATATTTATTTATAAAATTTTTGACCACGGCGCGCTGTGTTCTTCTAGTATTTTTAGCATACTCTCCCATTTTAATTATTTTCCCCATTTTCTCAACAATATCAGCAAATTGAAAATCAAGGTTTTCCGCAAGCAAACCGATAGTTTTCCGCAAAAAACCCTGATTATAGATTAATCCAATATATTCTCTCAGGACAATTCCTTTTTTAATATCAACCTTTGATAGGTTACGCGTTTCCTTAATTACATAGTAAGGCCTTTCATAGGTGGAGAGGCCGAGCTGCTTAGAATCTCTTTGCATCTTTGTTCCCTCAAACACCATTAAGGGGAATAAATTAATTTCTTTTGGGTTAAATTTTGCAGCCCAATTTATCGACTTGAGAATTTCTTTAAAATTTTCTCCTGGTAGGCCAATTATAAAAGATAGTTCATACTTCATTTTATATTTATCAAATCTCATCAAATTTTCTTCAAGTATTGATAGATTATTCTTGCGACTTATCAATTTAAGCGCCTTTTCATTAACCGACTGTACCCCGACAGAACAAGTAAGATCGTTTTTTTTGAGAAGCTTTATCAAGGCTTTATCAATCGCCCACATAGAAGCGTTAAGGAATATCTTAATCTCAGTATCTTTAATATATTTTTTTATTTGATTTAATATTAAAATTGCACGAGGCGGATTAATATTAAAGTTATCATCAGTAATCCTTAGGCTTTTTGGATTCTTTGGCAATATATAACGGAGTTCTTTCAATATTCTCTCAATAGGGAAGAATCTTAGTTTATGATATCCACGAATGCTATATGTGCAATATGCACAAGTAAAAGGACATCCCCGTGAGGTTTCAAGGGCCAAGCTTACATCTGTCCCTAAAGGAATATGGTGATTCAAATAGGGAGAAGGAAGTGTTTTTAAATCAATAATATCCGTATATTCATTCTGGTATATTCGATGTCCAACGCGATAGGTGACTCCTTGAATTGTCGAATAGTTGCGTTCATTTGAGTATATAGTATCAATTATCTTTGAAAAAGCTACCTCGCCCTCGTCTTTCACGATCAGGTCGAGATTTGTATTTTGCTTAAGAAGTTTTCTTGGATCAATTGATGCCTCTGGGCCACCAAGGACTAGAATTACCGTTCTATCTAATGTCTTAATTATTCGGCAAATCTGGAGTATTAAGTCAATATTCCACATGAAGCAGGAAAATCCAATTATTGTTGGTTTTTTTTTGAGTATTTTCAGCGCATGTTTAAATAAGGCATTTTCATTTAAAAATGGGAATGTTGTGCCATGAGTGTGATGATATGTATCAGGATTTATTTCATACAGACAAATATCAATATAGTTACTATTTACACAGTTTTTCATTGAATATGACTTAAGATTATGCAACCCGAGTTGAAGATATTTTCTTTCAGGAAGAATAGTCGAGATTACAATCTTACTTTTTATCATAATGGTTTTTTCTATTTCTTCTATAAAACAATGCTAAACATTCTATTCAACTACCCTATTTAATATGCATTTTATAGTAAAGAATAAAGTCATCCTCAACCAACTTAAATAAATGAAGATTTGTTTCTAGTGACATTTTTTTCATCATAAGCACTTTTGTTACAAAAGATAATACTAAGGGATAAAGCTTTTTTTTATCGAGCTTCTTGGAAGAAACAAAGCTTCTCCAATTCTCAAAAATATAATAGTAATTGATTCCCAGGACCTCATTCATATAAACAATAGTTTTTCTTAGAAGACCAAGGTTATAAAATATATTAACCACATCAAATATTTTTTTAGATTTGCTTATTTGTTGAGGAGTAAAGGTGGGAGTTTTTGTTATTGTATAGGGAGGATATTTAATATAACTGAATTTATACTCATCTGCTTTGTCATAAAACTTTGTCCCCTCTATGATTGATAAGGTAAAAAAAGATATTTTATGTGGATGAAATCGTAAACCCCACTCAATATTTTTGACAAAATCCTCATATGTGTCTCCAGGAAGTCCAACAATAAACTGCAATTCGAATGGCAAATGCGCATTATTGAGCAACAATAAATTTTCCTCAAGTAGTTCGATCTTAGCAGGACGACTAATCCTTTCAAGTGTGGCGGCATTTGCTGTTTGTATACCAATTGTCAGAGAAATCTTTGTTTTGGAGAGCAAATCAAGGAATTCTTTACCAAGCCTGCGAATATATATATTTAGATAAACATCAATAGAGGTTTTTTTTTGGAATTTAATAACAGTCTTCAATAGTTCTATAGCTCTTACCTCATTAATATTAAAATTATCATCAGTCACGATTAAATGAGGGACATTGCTTTTAAGCAGTAGTTTAAACTCCTGAGCTGCTTTTTCAATGGGGAAAAATCGTACTTGAGAATAGTTTCCCAAATGGTAAGAGCAGTATGCACATCTAAACGGACAACCCCTCAACGTTTCGACAATATAGCTCTTTTTTCTATCAGTGAGATCAATAAGTCCACTTAGGTAGGGAGATGGCAAATTGGTTAAATTCGTAACTCTTCCTTGATTGGTGATAACTACATTGTTTTTTCTGTAAACAATTCCTTTAATTTGAGAGAGATCACTAACCCCAAGCGAATAATATTGAACAAGTTCAAAAAAACTTTCCTCTCCATCATTTACGGCAACAATGTCGACGAATTCATTTTGTTCGAGTATTTCTTGAGCTTTATACGACACTTCAGGACCACCAAAAATAATTTTTATATCTGGATGCTTTTTTTTTATTATTTTTGCAATAGACAGCATGTGGGACATATTCCACATAAAACAGGAAAATCCAATAATTGATGGGTTTTTATGAAGATAGCCTTTGGCTATATTTTCTATCTCCTTTTTTGTAAAAATAGGATAAAAACTATTTGTGCTATTATTTGGTTTTGTTTTGGGGTTAACAATATCTACAAATACTTCAAAAACGACATCGTTTTTAAGCTTCTCAGCTTCTCTATGGAAATATGCTTTGATATCAAAAAGTCCCAACTGACTATGGAAGACGTTCAGCGTTGTAATCGTTGTTAAAAGAATAGTTATTCTTCTTTGTTTTTTCAATTTATTTACCCATTTTTCGGACATATAAATTCTTTATTAGCGTATAATGTATAAGCTCATAATTATTACATTAGAATTGAGATATTCTACAATAAAGATGAATATAAATACTAATCCTAAAATTTACGACAATCTCTATAAGACCAAGATTAAAAACATGAATCTTGTTTTTAATCCTTACTCATATAAAAGACCTCTCCTTTTTCCTCAGAAATTTGCTTCTTTATACAAATCAATTGACGGTAAAAAGAAATTAGAGGATTATTATCGAGACAGACTTACATTTGATTTAACAAAAGAGGAGATAAAGGGATTCTTCCAGATGCTGACTGAATTTGACATCACTACTGCGGGTGATAAGAAAAATACTCTAACACCTAATCCACGAGGTTCAAGATATTGGAGATTCACTGTCTGGTTGCACATGACAAATGACTGCAATTTTAGTTGTAAATACTGTTTTGTTAGTAAGAATCATGAGAAAATTACCCTTGAAGACTTAATCAAAAGCACAGATAGAATTGTGGAAACAGCAGTAAAAAATAAGATAAAAAGAGTAACTCTCGTTCTTGGTGGAGGAGAGCCTCTTCTTCAGTATCAATTGATAAAAAAACTTAATGAGCACGTCGTTGTAGAAGCAAAAAAATATAATCTCTCAATTCGGCTCGCCATTATCACAAACGGATCATTACTCAATGAAGAGAACATAAAATACTTTAAAGACAATAAGTTTAATGTTGGAATTTCAATTGACGGTACAGAAAAGTATCACGATGCAGCAAGAGTATTTAAGGATGGATCGGGTACATTTGAACGAGTAAAAAAAGGACTAGAATTAGCCGACAAACACAAGATATTGTCAAATATAAGCATGACCCTAACAACAGAAAATGTAAAAGGGTTACCAGACTTTGTTCGATACATCCTCAACTTGAATCCAAAGATTCGTATAATGTTAGGCCTAGTGAAGAATACAGCTCTTTCTGTTTCAAACAAGGCTGCGGAAGATAAGGTAATGATTAGCGAATTAAAAAAAGCATATAGAGTAATTGGAGATTTTTATGCAAAAAAAGATCTCAATTTTTCTTATCTATTCTTTCATAAGCTGCTTGACTCAGTTTTCATGTATGAACCACACAAGTATCACTGTGGGGCAGGGTCTTATTATCTAACGATTACACACAAAGGAAAGTTAAAACTGTGTCCACAGCTTCTAGATGATACAGCTATGGATGTTAAAGAAGGGGAAGATTTGCTCACGCTTGCCAAGGCCAATAATTTTTTATATGCCAACGACTTTAATGTTGAAAAAATAAAAGAGTGTAGTAAATGTCTTTGGAAATATGCATGTCGAGGAGGGTGTCCATGTGAGAGACATAATACTGGGAAAGATATTGCCAATCCAGCAGCAGACTGTCATATATACAAGACACTTATACCTTTCCAGATAAAACTTGAAGGCGAACGACTATATAAAAATATGCTTTTCCAAGTAAAAAGTGGTGAAAAAAAATAATAAGCTTATTTCTGGTATTTTTCCACTTGCGAGCCATCATATAGGGGTGGCATCAAATTCAAAAGAGTTGATGGATTTTTTCTTCAAAAATTATCACTGTCAAAAATTTGAGTTTTCAAAAGACAATAAGATATCCCTCTCCTTTAAGATACATAAAAACGAATCTGGAGTATACATTTTATATTGTTCTGCAATTGAGTTTCGTATGCAGATCGATAATATAAACACCGAGGAAAAAAATTGGTGCGTCATCGAGGCAATAAAAATAATTAGTCAGTATTACTTCACTCTTAAGGGGACGCTATTTTTACATGGAAGTGCCACAAACTACGAAAATAAGGGCTATATATTTTCAGGAATAGCAGGTTCCGGGAAATCCACTATTAGCGATAATATGGGGTTAAAAGAAAAGTTTGCTGATGATCAAGTAATAGTTGAGAAAAAGAAGGGAAAGTATCTTGTATATAGTACGGTATTTGATCAAAAACTTAAGACCCCAAACTTTAACGGCATCCAACTTGGTGGTATTTTTTTCATTGGTCAGTCTTTAGGTCTGGAGATAAAACCTCTATTGAAGATTGACAAAATATTACAATTACTCATGACAAATGACCTACATAATTCAGTCTTTGAATTTTACCTAAATCAAAGCCAAGGAGACAAAAGATTACATTCAACAATAGCTAAAAAACTCTTTACTCTACCATTTAGGAATGAACAGTTAAAACTGTACCTGTCCCTTATCCATGAAATTGGTTTTTATCACCTTCTATTACCTAGAAATATAGCTAAAAAAACACTGTTTAATCTCATACTTAAATTGGGGGTTGTATTTTAATAATAAGTCTCTTATATTGTTACTATATCAATGAAAAACAAACTTCTTATACTCTTTTTTATAGTTCTCTCGGTCGTTGTCGTCGTAGAGATAACAACTATCGTATTAATCGACAAAAAACTCATAAATCTATCACCAAATGTGAAAGTCTCCAGCAACTCTTCTACCACTAGCGCAGTTTTACCCAACTATACAAACAGCACCACAGTGGAGACGGGGTTATTTGGCTCATATATATATTTTTTTGAAATTCGTAAACTTGATATCGCAAAAAAAACGTCACTTGTAACAGAATATGAAGGTGTAATAAGAAACGTCGAATTTGTTAGAGGCGCAAGCCTAGTCTATTATTTTGAGGATTTTGACGGATGGTTCTCTATATACAAAAAACCAGATCTTCTTACAGAAACCAAATGTCAAGTATATGATAAGACAAAGGGCTTTTATGTAAACTACACGTTTGATGTCGCGCCTTTTAAAAAAGGAGATAAAGTTAATGTGGTAATGGACACAGACTATACAAAAGGGACAATATCATGTAAGATAAAAGTCATTGATAAGTAATATGAAAAAAACATATTTAAAACCCAAGATAAAAGTAAAAAAAATCAATACATTTACCTTTTTGAAGAGACTTAAGACTTCTATTTTGGAGGATCAGCTTTTTGCTGCACAATGCCATTACTGCGCTGGCCAGGGTGGATCAGTATAAAAAAATAATCTCTAATCAATCTTCTTTTGATTTAAAATAAGACCAAATATATATCTGAGTTTATTTAGGTGTATGTCTTTATCAAAGTATGTCTCCAAATTATATCTCGCAGATTTCCCAAAATTTAGGCATAGTTGAGGGTCTTTCCACAGTCTATCAATATACTTTACACAGGTAAGGGAGTCCCCGACATTAAACAGATATCCATTTTGTTCATTAGTTACCAACTCAGGTATCCCTCCTATATTGCTTGCGACCACGGCTTTGCCGAGTGCAAACGACTCAAGAATAGACATAGGAAAAATTTCAAAACATTCCGAGGGGAGAATAACAAATCTACTGTTTGAAATATAATTTTTTAGTTCATCTCCAATTTTATGTTCAATAAACTCAATATTTTTGATGCCTTTCATTTCTACACAACGCTTCAACTCACTTTTTTGAGGCCCCTCCCCCACAATTTTAAAAGGAACATATGGCATTTTTGCAGCAACAGATATCAAAAAAAGGAGCCCCTTTTCAGGCGATAAGCGTCCAAAGTAAAGGACATAATCCCCCCTCTTATATTGTGGAACATAGAGGGATGAATCACAAAAGTTATTAAGGATATGTATTTTTTTGCCTCTCATTCCATATTCCTCAAGTTTTTTTGCAAAAAAAGTACTTGGCGTGATGAAGATATCTACGTTATTAGTGTATATTTTTAAAAATTGGTGTAAGTATTGCTCAATTGTTTCAGCAATGCTTGCCCAATATGAGTTTTTAATACACTTGTGGAAAATAGCCTTGAAATATGCATTCTTTTTGGTGATTTCACACACTTTTCCATTATGGAAAAGAGTATGATTTGGAGCGACAACGTGATAATCGTGTAATGTCTGCACTATTGGAATGCCCCTTTTTTTTATTTCCAAAATAATTGACGGGGAAATCTGATGATAGATGCTGTGGAGATGGACTACGTCTGGCTTAAACTCATCAAGTAGGAGCGAAATATTTCTTCTGGCCTCAAAAGAATATAGCATCTGGAGAAACATATTAAGAGCATTATTAATGCTAATCTTCTCGAAAGAATATGTATGTATAAAATATTTTGACCACTTAGATTTTTCATTAAAGGGGCTTTTCGTTGAGAAATATGCAATCTTATGCCCATTTTTTTGAAGTAGTCTTGAAACCTCAAAAAAATAACGGCTCGCACCTCCCCGAAGATAGAAATATTTGTGGATTTGTAAAATTTTCATTTATTTATTAGGATGTTGTATTGCGATAAGTATAGTAAATTGCAGGGAATAGTTGTTGAAGCCTTTATGTTAGAATAGTGAATTCAATTTCACTATGAATATTGCCATGGTGGTGTACGCATATTACTCACGCGACGCGCGTGTGCGTAGATATGCTGAAAGCCTAGCCCGACATGGGCATGTAGTTGATTGTATCTCTTTGAAAGAGAACTATGCTCCAAAAGATAAAAGGATATCCCTAATTGGCTTTCCGTTGGTAAGAAAGAGACTTAGCAAAACGTGGTATTTTTTTGAATATCTCCTTTTTTTCATTTTTTCCTCCTGGGTTCTTACAACAAAGTTCATTTCGAGAAAATATAAAATAATTCATGTACACAACATGCCAGAGGCGCTCGTATTCACAGCATCCATAGTGAAGATGTTTGGGGCCAAGATAGTACTTGATATGCATGATCCAATGCCTGAACTCTACCTCTCAAAATATGAAGGAAGTGAGCATGGACCGATGTTGAAGGTGTTGCTTTTTATGGAGGAAATCAGTTTACGCTTTTCAACCCACATAATCACTGCAAACAGCCTGTTCCGGGCACTTTTTTTGAAAAGACACACCATAAAACCTACACAAATTAGCGTTGTTGAAAACTGTCCGGACAATCGAATATTCAAATCCTATCAACAAGAAAAGAATAGGGAAGATTTCCGCATGGTATATATGGGGACTGTGGAAGAGCGATTTCAGCTTGATATAGCGATACAATCAATTCCAAAATTAATCGAATCAATTCCCAATTTACGATTTTGTATCGTTCCAAAACTAAATCAGGAGGGAGAATATTTTTCATTTCTCAGGAAGCATATTCGGAACAATAAACTTTCGAAATATGTACTGATAAAACAACCACAGTCACTAGAGAATATTGCTAAGATGATGACAAATGCTGATATTGGCATAGTGCTTGCAAAGAAGGGAGTGTATACCGACAATATCTTTTCAGTGAAGCTGCTTGAACTTATTCAGATGAATGTACCAGTGATTGCATCAAAAACAAAGATGCTCGTTTCTCAGTTCTCCTCCAATCAACTTTTTTTCCTACCTAAAAATACGACAGAATATTTTACTAAGGCAGTTTTGACGCTTTATAAAGACAAGAAATTAAGAAAAACTCTTGCCATAAATGCAAAAAAATATTTGACCATTCACAATTGGAAAATGGAAGAGAAAAAATATCTCAATCAAATCAACTCACTTTTTTTAAATGCACGAAGGAATAAGTAAACGAAAAATTTTATGTTGAATAGTTCTTTACATTTTGTCATAAACGTTGCATCATATAATGAAAATCGGATAGTAAATTTATTACTCAACAATGGTGTTTTTATCTTTGTGACTGAAAGATTATTTGGATATATATCTTCATACATTGTGTTGAATACTTTCATAGTATAGAGATAATTATCTCTATACACTTTTTGACAGACTATGAGAGGTTCACACAAGGTGAAGTATATTTTCTGTAAATATAGCCCAGGAATAATAAAGTTCAGAATACTATATTTCTTTGCAGTATCTAATATGACTTTCCAGTCGATATGACCTTTTCTTTTTTTGGCGATACTGTTGACGATGGTATTAATAAACACAGCTCCTTTTAGGTCTTTCCAGCTATGATTTACCTGGTGCAACAGAAGATAAAGAATAAGGAGATCCTCTTTGAGCAATGGGAACCGCTTGGAGTCGATAGATACATATTTTTTTGTCATAAGCATTTCTTTTGAGAGGGAGCCGAGCTTTTTTCGTAACCCGTTAAAATGCACTGTAGACATGGAAACACTGTAATGAACATCAAATCGAACAATAATCCCACTTACTTTTCGTGTAAAGTCTAGCTCTATTTCTTCATGTTGGGCAAATCTTTGGAATGAAGGAGAAGAGTCATTTTCTTTTACATATCCCATTTCATGAAACGCTCCCTCAAGTTTATTTTTAGAAAATGGATTAACCAAAATATCACAGTCAGTATACATGTGTTTTGGATAATTTTTTTCATAATATAAGTGAAGTGGTAAGCCTTTTAGAAATACAAAATCAATATGGTTTTTTTTGAATGAATCCATTAATACGAGGATCTGATGCCAATAAACACTTGATTGAACTGCATAGCCTTCATAGAGATCGATAGTGACACTTCTACGTTTAACTGAGGAAATCGCATAAATGATACTATGGGCCGTAATAACAGTATTATCAGACATCTTACCCCCATCAATTTTTGTAATGCAATATTCATCATTTTTTAAAATAATGCGACGGACGATTGGAGAATTCTTTCGAGTAATCAATACTAAATCGTTTGGCTTCACCAAGGTAAAGGACGTTTTTTTAAATGTTGCAATATCTCCCATCTGTAAGAGTGGGTACATATTTTGATCTTTAATTTTAAGTTGGTACTTGTTGCCTTTTTGCTCACTCTTACTCATATTACTCAGATCTTAATTCATTTTTAAAAATAAAAGGTGCTGTTTTTGAATTCATATTCTGTCTACTATAATCACAGTGAGGGATTATCGGCGGGTTTATATATCTTGACAGAAGATATATTTTCTTTGGGCACTGGCTGCTGACTTCGCTTGATGATAAGCGAGTCAAATGCCCATTTATATAATAATCGACAGCTATATATGTGGCAACTGTCTCTGGATAGACCATTGTCGGAGTACAAACAACATTATTTTTGCAGGAAATGGCTCCAATAGCGCTTTTCCAATTCTCAATCTCTGTGGGTGCATAGGGATCAAGCTGAAAAGGGAACAGAAAGATAAAGGCAATAAAACAGGCCAATATATATTTGTTTTTTATGACACGAAGCAGCCCTAATGAAAAAGCAATAATGAATGGTACAAGGGATACATAGGCATATCTATTAACAAAGATGGGCCTTATGAATTGAGAAAGAATAAGAGGTGCAATAATAGGGACTAAAAACCATAGAACCAAAAGATAAAACTCCTTAATCTTTTTTTTCCTAAATAGATCTCCAAAGCCAACAAGAACGACTAGCGAAAAAATCCATTTTATTGGTAATGAATTGAAATAGGGGCTGAAAAATTGTAGCTGCGAAACAAAACCGCTCCACACACTAACTCGTTGTATCCAAGGGTTACTAACCGACAGGTAAGAAAGTTCATGAATAAATGGAGGAATCCAGGGTGCATAAAGCAAAGATATACAGAGATATATACAAACCCAAAGTTTTGGTCTTTTCATTATATAAGCGGCATGTATTATTTGTGCAAGTACTATAAAGAGTCCAAAGTGATGACAGTAGATAAGAAGAGTTGTCGAGAATATATATGCCATGATATCAAAGTGACGATGCTTTCCAGATATTTTTATAAAAAAAATCATAGAGATAATAGATAGAAGGAAGAATAATGAATAAGCCCTAGCAAGCTGCGAATAATATATATGGACTGGAAGATTCACCAGTACAATCGCAGAGATAATAGCTATCTTTTTTGAAAAGAGTTTTTTAGTAAGAATATAAAATAGGACGAGTGAAATAGATCCGAAGAGTATTGAGGGAAGTCGAAGAACGAGTTCGCTGTCTCCAAATATATATATCCAAATGCGCATAATGGCTGGATAAAGTGGCAAAACATCTGCGAATTTCGTACTAATGACAGAGAGCATCTCGCCAAATGTATAAATATGCTTTGGTGAAGAAAAATATATTGTCCAAAACTCATCATTTACCAAGCTTTTGGAGGCGACATTTTTTATTCTGACTATAAACCCAATAGTAAACAGGAGAGCAATAAAAACATATTCACTTAATAGTATTTTTTTTATTCTATTCATAGAATATTTCTGGAATAATAGGAATGAATGCTTCTTTAAAAAGAGCTCTATGCTGCGTCTTATATCCTAAAATGAGATCCTTTTTATTTTTTATGTTTTTATACCATTCAAACTTTATTGCGTGGGAATTTTGAGGCTTTTTTTTTAAGTTGTAGGGAAAATCGGACCAATATATTACGTTTTTAAATAAAGCAGAACACACATTGTGGACAATAAGATGATCAACATGTCCTCCTACTCCAAGCGGACAGAATACGACACTTTCTTGGGGTGATTTAACAAGCCTTTTGAGTCTTCTAGTAAGACTTTGTACTAATATTTCATCATCTTTATGAATTTTGCCACCCAAAACATGAAACCTTGTTGGGTAGACGTGAATGAGTTCAGGAAATATTGAATTTAAAATGGAAGGAGCAAAACAATCTTTTTTTCTCCATGCAGCATCAACATAATCAAGACATTGTGGATAAACTCCTCGAGAAGAAAAAACAACCTTATCTTCTTTCACTCTTTCTATGAAAAGTTTGTAGGCATCTTGGAACCCACATTTCTGGATATATCGTTTTGCATACAAGGTATTCGGAGATAGGGGCTTTGTGAAGATGGTAATTACTTGGATTGGAACTTTTCCTCGTAAATATGAAAGAAGGCCTCCGGCAGATAGTGCAGCATCATCTAAATGTGGAGATATAAAATAGCAAGGTTTTTTATCCCGAATGAGGCTGTTTACGAAAGACATTTCGAAAATGATAACAAACTAGCTTTTAATTAGCAATTAAATTCTTGATAATTATTTAAATAATATTGTTTACAATTACCTCATGTTTTCTTTAGTCAGAACATTACTCAAAAAAAAAACATTCTTACTCAGAGCAGAAGGGGACAGTATGGTCCCAATGCTTATGTCTGGAGATAGTGTTGAGTACGAAAGGTGTTCATTTTCAAAATTACGCGTCCACGATATCATCCTCTTCAAAAAAAATAAAGAGCTTATAGCTCATAGAATCATCTTTAAAACTCAAACATACGTGATAACAAGGGGCGACAGCAATACAAAAGCTGACGGGAAGATCCTCCGAAGGTATATTATTGGGCGAGCTATTAAGATAAAGCGAAGAGATTCAACAACTCCAATTGAGAATGTATATAAAGCGCAATCTAACATATTTTTGAATGAAATAATATTAGTAAAAAAGGCGCTGGACAAAGGGAAAACACAATTTGCAGTAATGAATGGTCTTCCGGTCAATCTATACTATGAAAATAAACATCTAAAAAGAATTTCCGATGAAATAGATCTTTTGATAAGCGGAGAGAGCATGGAAAAGTGCTCAAACACACTTCTCAAACTGGGATATCTTCGACAACCCTCATCGTTATTTGGCATACACCCAAACCATAAAAGAATATTTGCAAAAGAAATCGGAACGGGGAAAATTATAGTCAACCTCAATACACAGCCGCAGTTCCTGATGAATCGCCTTACAGTCATAAACAACATCTACCCACAAAGTAAACTTATACAGTTTTCAAAAAAAATGCTGGTTGAAACGGAACAAATATATTTTCATAAAGAAAAAATACAGATATTATCCCCCGACTATATGTTTATCTATCTCTCGCTCATGTTTTTCCATAATAATTTTCAAGGTATTTTCAGATTAGAATTATTAAGAGAGATTGTTAAAAAAGCTCGCTTTAGCAAGAAGAAACAAATGGAAATTGCCTCAACAATAATTGATTATAGACTTGAGAGATATATCTATCCCGTGTTTGTCCAATTACTGCGATTCTTCCCAGATATAAAAAATTATATACACATAATTCAAGACAGAATCAAACAAAACAACATGCACCACTTGTTAGTGGGAAAACTATTTCCCTCCATTTTTAATAATGAACCTCAAATTCAAGCTAGCGTTCGAAGGTTGATCCTTATCCTTATTGTATAATGCAGTCATTATGTCACAGAAGAGAGTAAAAAAACAACCCTCATATCTATCAAAACTTTGGCAGTTTGTTGCCGGATATTATTTCATCATCATTATTGTTTTATGCGTGGGATTTGTGGGGGCAGTCTCTGCATATAAGTTTTTTATAGCCAAACCAACATATATTTATGTACGTGTAAAAGTGGGTCAGGGATTATGGTGGGCAAGTACCCTTAAGCCAAACCAGTGGCTTATAGAAGCGATTCGGCACACAACAGAAGAAAATGATCTGATAGGAGGCCTGACTGCAAAACTGACAGAAGTCATCATCTATCCCTGGACTCTATCTGGACAATATGATGTATACGTCACAGCAAAAATAAGAGTCTCAAAACAAGGGAATACTGGAAAATATAGTTTTAAGCGGGAAACTTTAGGAGTCGGAGGGCCGATTGAATTTGAATTCCCAAACGTCCAATTCTCGGGATCCGTTGTCGAACTTTCCGAGGAACCACTAGTGACAAGGTATATAGAGAAAACTGTGTACTTAACGAAAAAATATGGCTTTCCATGGGAGTATGAAGCTATACAAATAGGAGATACCTATAACGACGGAAAAGAGGTGGTATTTAATGTTTTAGATAAAACAACAAGCGATTCTGCCGATTTCAATTTTATTGAGTGGAATCCAATTAGTACAGAGATCGTATCAACGCGCCAATACATCACTATTAAGGCTCTTATAAAAGGCCAGATGATCAATGACCAATTTGTATTTGGACAAGAACAGGTGGTTGCACCAGGCAAAGCAATAAGTGTTTCGACGAATAGATTTACCTATTCCGACTTTGTCATTTCAAAAGTTGAGTAACTGCCCACAATATAAGAATGAGTTGTTGGTACAATGAATAAATGGCAATTGAAAGAGGAAATGAATCGGCTCCTGCAAAATTATCTCCTGTACAAATACGCGAAAATAGAGTCCACTCCTACATGCGACAGTTTAATCAACTACCAGAAGACAAGATTGGCAGTGAATTGAGCCAAATCATCGAAAAAGCGAGGTGGAACGGAGAAGGGGGAAGAATGGATGAGGAAACAAAAAGAGCATCAACTTCTGGATTAAGATTGGTAGACCAAAAGACCGTTACCGCCTTTGAGGAAAAGATTGATGCCCAGCGAAGCGCCGAAGATGCATTTGTTGCACTTCTTTATGATCTTCAATATCCATTAAGGAAGAGAAATATGCATATTATCCCACCAGAGCTCCCAAAGCTTCTCCAGATTCTGGAAGATACGAAGTTTCGGAGAGAAAGCCAATATGAGAGCGAGCGCTCTATGTTGGACCCCAGAGATCAGGCAGTATTATTTCTTACTCAAACATATTTTTATGATGATGATCGCACGGATGGAAACGTATCCATTCCGATTGACAAAAAATCTCTCGGTGATATTGATGTCCAGAAGCTTATCTATAAAGTAAACAAATTTTTACCTGAAGGCGGAAAGTTTACAATTCAATCTCCTAACCCAGAACCAGAACGAGAACCAGAACTAACAGTAGATTTTTCCTCTCTATTTCCATCCACTTCAAAAGAAGAACCAAAAAAAGAAATCACAATGAGAAAAAGACATATTGTCCCAAAAACTTCAGAAGAACTGCAAAAAGAAGAAGAGCTAGAAGAGGTATTGTATTGGACAGTAAAAAATCTTTCAATTAACCTTGATGCCGAAGGAGGTTCAATACAAACTGTCCCGCCAAAAATGTTACTTTTAGAGAAAGATGAATCAAGACTAAATGTCACTGAAAAAGCAGTATTCGGAGTTCAAAGCAAGGGAAAAGCAGCATTTTTTTCACTCCTTTCCCGCATTTCTCCAGAATCGAAAAAACAGATAGTTGATTTACTCTTAGGTGAGAAAGATGAAGCTAAACGAAGGGAAATGATAGATCGATTTGCTGCAGCCGGAAACAAACTGCTTTCTGAGGTGATATCTCCTGAAACAAACCAAGAGCTAAGCGATGCTTTTGCCCAAGATGTGCTTGGCGAAGATTTAGATATGAAAAATTCTCACGTATTATTAGAAAAAAAAGCAAAACAAACTATCAAGGGAAGAGATAAAAAATCTACTCTCATAAGAGAGCTTACTGTGGAAGCTGCCGAACGATTATTTCTCCTTCAGCGCGCAACGGTGCTGGGGACTGAAATACGAGAAGAGATCTTGAAAAGACGAGAGGCAATGAGATCAGCGAGACCCATTCCAATCGATGCAGAGGGAAAATCGAACCCACAAGACATTCAGAAGCTCCTGGACAGAATTAATGAATATATAGAGTCTGAACTCCCCGTTGATCCCAATAGTCCTATTGTGCCATATGAGTTAAATGTACAATTTCGTATTCCACAAGAAGTTGAGGAAATGATGTCTCACCTCATATGTGGAGGTGGAAAGCTAGATAACTTTGACATATTTCAAATGGGAAAAGTAGAGATGCAAGAAGCCGTCTATTCACTTGCAATTGAAAAATGGTCGCATCAAGCAAGGGAGCAGACAGATTTAAGGAAATTAGCACGAGACACTGATAAAGAACAGCTGGGACACTTCATGCCATATGCTATTACAAAGCTCCCAACAAAAGATGGCCCAGGAATAATAGGATATTACCAACATCATAAAACAATCAATGAAAAGGACAAAAAGAAGAGAGACCTCTTTGTCATATCCGGTACAGAATTGTCTATCCCTGTCACCCTTCCACCAATAGAGATTGAAGGCCAAAATATGCGTATAGAATATGTATATGGGCTATCTGGACAAATAAAAGGAAAAAAAGTGCAGATTTGAAATACTTGCAATTATAAAAAATAGTACTATACTATAAGCCTATGACCAGAAAAGAAAGACGAGTCCCAACAGGAATATCAATGGAGCCCAATCAACTTAACTACACTCCTCCAATCCAAACATCTAAAAAGAAATCTTCAGGGGAAACTGGACATATAAATGTACCATTTGTAGTCGCAAGTGGTCTTGTTGTAGCATCAATGGGCCTTGCTGCTTGCACGCCAGTACAAGCAACTGAAGCCGTCCCCACGGGAGCCGCTCCTTCTGGAGAAGTGACACCAGCTAATCCCGGAGCCACTGTAATCGCCCCTTCAGTAGTTGCCCCCACGGAAACTGCAACAATCGTTCCAACATGGACACCTCCGGTTCCAACAGAAACTGCGACAAAAGTTCCTGAAATAGTCCCACCAACATCTCAAGAAATTGATGGAGCTGTTGCACGGTATACAAAATCAATTGGAGTAACAAAAGAGAGTCTCCATCTTGAAACGCAGACGAGAATGGGACTAAATGGTCCTTTTGAGGTAGTTGTCGACATAACTGAGAAAGGGGACACATTTATTCTCATATATGACACAGCAAAAAATAAATGGGTCAATGCAACAGTGGGAAATGTTTCGAAGCAACTCAATCTAAATATGGGGACGCTTTTATCCCCTCCCAATCAGAAAAACAATTTCGATCAAGCAACAATGGATAGGCTTGATAAGCTTGTCGTGTCAGAATACAACCTCGCAATACTTCCGGCAATGGGATGGGCATGGACAGATTTTGGTCCCAATGGCGAAGACTTTTCAAAAGCCGATGCTGCGCTTGCTTTGGCAAGAAAAAATAAAATGGTTACCGAGGGAGATGACTTGGTGTATGGATGGTCATATCGAAAAAACACATACTTAGCTGACCAAAAGTTCGACTATCAAGGACAACAGCTGACAATATTTCAGATTAAAGATAAAGATCCAGCAGCAGCAAAAAAAATGTTAACAGACATAATGGTTGCACATATAAAACTGGTTGTTGGTAAATATAAGGGGAGAGTGGATCAATGGAGCGTCGTAAACGAATTAGGTGGAAAGCCAGGCATCGATATGTTTATGGACATAATTGGACCAGAATATATTGAACTTGCATTTCAAACCGCAAGGGATGCTGATCCATCAGCAAAGCTGATTCTTAATGAAGCAAAGAACGACACCATAAAAGATGATAGGTATGAGATGGTAAAAAAAATTGTTGATAACCTCAAAGCAAAAGGACTAATAGATGCCATTGGGCTACAGATGCATATTGATGTTGCAAATCCTCCAACAAAAGAAGAGTTGGTGCCATTCTTTCAAGAATGGGGACTCCCAGTGATAATCTCTTCAGCAGACTTTAATGTAAAGGCTGTTGGCGGATCAACACAAGTAAAAAATGAAAAACAAGCAGAAGCTGCTGCCATACTAATGGACGCAGCGTTGGAATCGAAAGTTGTCACAGATTACAACTTCTGGGATGGCTATGGTGACAAATACTCATGGCTTGGAGAAGCAGCTGGAGCAACACCATTTACAAACGCAGGCGAGCCAAAGCCATTGATTTTTGCCCTCATAACTGAGATGGCAAAGCGTCTTCCACAAAAGGTAAAATAATATTTAGAGAAGTAATTTTCCTTGCCTTATAAACAACTCACTTTTGGGGCGTGTATGGTTTCAATAAAAATGAAACAAATATAGTACAATCTAGAGGTGATTAGTTATATCAATACATGATATCAGTAATAGGACTTGGCAAATTAGGTCTCCCCTTTGCGCTGACTCTTGCCTCAAAAGGAAATGAGGTCTATGGAATTGATCTGAATACAACCCTCATCAAAAAACTTCAAAATGGCTCAAGCAACCTTTATGAGCCCCAGATAGCTAACCATCTTACTCAGTACAGAAATACTATCCACTTTTCAACAAATGTTGTCGAAGCGATAACAAATACAAACATAACCTTTATAATCGTCCCCACCTTAAGTGAGCCAGATGGTTCATTCTCTTTAAAATATATCCATATGGCAATAAAGATGATTGCACCAGTACTGAAAAAGAAAAAATCTAAACATACAATTGTCATCACAAGCACAGTGTCCCCCCTTTCTATGGAAAAGATCGGAAAAAGCCTTAAAATACAGACAGGGAAAGGGATTGGAAATGATATTGGGCTTTGCTATAGTCCAGAATTTATTGCTTTAGGCTCAGTCGTTCATAATTTGATAAACCCCGACCTCATATTAATTGGCGAGTCTGATAGTGATTCCGGTAAACAGCTTTTAAAGCTACGTAAAAGTATTTGTGAGAACAACCCAACAATAGTACGAACAAACTGGATTAACGCAGAGTTGACTAAAATCTCATTAAATTCATATATTACGATGAAGATAAGTTTTGCCAATATGATAGCGCGCGTTTGCGAGAGAATTCCAGGCGCTGATGTCGATATCATCACACAGGCAATAGGCTCAGATAAGAGGGTAGGAAACAAATTTCTTAAAGGAGGACTTGGCTTTGGAGGGCCCTGCTTCCCTCGTGATAATGTAGCGATATCCACATTTATTCATGGAATAGATCTTGATGCTGAGATTCCTTCTGCAGTACAGGCATTTAATTTGTCCCAACTCTCAGAGATATTTTCTTTTATTAAAAAACATATAGGCAAAAAAACTCTCATAGGCATATTAGGCTTGAGTTATAAACCGGAAACTGACGTCATAGATGAGTCTCAGGGAATATTATTGGCAAAGAAATTTATTACTGAAGGGTATAATGTAAAAGCATATGATCCGGCAGCGATGAGTAATGCAAAAATAATACTCCCAGATGTTGGCTTTACATCGTCTGCGCAAGAATGCATTGATGTCTCAGAAGTAATCGTTATCACTACTCCTTGGCCTCAATTTATCGATCTAAATTGGTTAACTACCAAAAACAAAAATTCAAGGAAAATAGTGATCGATTGCTGGAGGCTCCTTGATAAATCAAAACTTAAGTCAGAGTACATTTCATATATTCCTCTTGGTTCAAAACCTATATAACTATGCTTACCCTTTTTTCTGTCCCTAAAGCATTTGTGGGAGAATATACGCAGATACAAGAAAACGCCATACAGAGCTGGCTTTCTTTAACAACTAAACCTCCAGAGATTATTCTCCTTGGAAATGAAAAAGGAATTAAGAATATATGCAGAAAATATAAACTTCTCCACATTCCCACTATAAAGAGAAATAAATACGGTACACCATTATTAAATGACATTTTTGAAAAAGCTCAATATAAAGCCTCAAACAATACTTTAATGTATAGCAATGCAGATATTGTCTACACACATAACATTGATAATGTAATAAAAAAACTCACAGATAAATTTGAGATGTTTGTTTCGGCTGGCAAAAGATATGAACTGCATGATGTACAGATCGATTTTAATAAAAAAAATTGGGGAAAAATCATACAATTAAAGTGCCAAATAGAAGGGGAATTAAAAGGCCCTTCATGGATGGATTACTTTATTTTTACAAAAGGCGCTTTTGGGCTCATTCCTCAGTTTGCCCTTGGAAGAACGTTTTGGGATAAATGGCTGCTTTGGAAGGCTTCATCAACAGAAGTTCCCCTTATTAACACAACATTTGATATTTTTGCTATTCATCAATCACATGGGTATACATATAACGGAAGCACCTCTTCTCGCATCTGGGAAGGTACTGAGGCCTTGGAAAATATACAAATGGCTGGAGGGTGGAGTAATGGACATACACTTAATGACGCAGATTGGAATATCAAACAAGGGCACCTTATACAGGCAAAAAAAACCAATTATTTAATGATGAGGTTTGCCAAAAAATTAGTCGATACAATGCCATTTTCATGGCCATTATTGATGAAACTGCGCTATCTGAAAATAAAAAATGGAATTAATCGTGAAGGAGCAATCTTGAAAGATTAGCCTTAATATAGTCCTTTTTTTTATTTATTCTATACCACTCAATCGTCTTTAAAAGCCCCTCTTTAAATGAGTACTTAGGTTCCCATTCAAGTATTTTTTTCGCACGAAAAATATTTGCGACTCTATTGACTGGACCAGTCGGCATCTTGATATGATTTATTTTCTTTGGATTAAAGTGTAGATAATCACACGTTAATTTAACCATCGTATCAACAGTTATTCGTTCATTTGTTCCTAAATTGATAGCTGTTGCGTCCTCAATCTTTTCAAGAGATTTGACTATCCCTCTTACAATATCTTCTACATAGGTCCAATTCCTTATTTGTGTTCCGTTCCCCCATACTTCAAAGGGGTCTTGTTTGATGAATGCTTTTGCGATCGTTGCCATGACCGCATGGCTTTCCGAGGCAAACGGCCCATATACAGTAAAAAATCTACCGACTGCTGATTTGAGCCCAAAATCATTAAAATATTGTCTTAAGGTAAGTTCGCCCATAAGTTTTGCCCACCCATACACATTATCTGAATCATAAGGAGGTTTTACATCAGACTCCTTTAATAATATTTTTTTTGTACTGTCGTTTTGCATATAGTTCGGATAAACACAGCCAGATGAAGCATAAAACACTTTCTCAACTTCTTGATTAAGACATGCCCTAAAGACAGACCCATCAAGAAGAAAATTTGAAGCAGTGTTACCTTGTCTTAATGCAACATATCCTCGCCCTCCATGATCGGCGGCAAGATGCACTACTACATCGACTCCTTTAACGCTTTTTGTTGCCATGCTTATATCACGAAGATCGCGAGCATAAAACTCTACATCATTCATGTTCTCTTTAAGGTTTTGTTTATGCTTACTCGTTAAATTAACGATACGAATAGATCTAACCTTTTTTTCAATAAGCGCCCCTACTAGATGAACACCTATGAAAGAAGCGCCCGTTATGAGAATTTTTTTATTTTTTAAATTCATGATTTACTATTTAATATTCTTATTCCTTCAATTGTCCCTCTGAAATACCAAAACCATCCATTGAGGAAAATCGTATTGAATGGATTGAAAACCCCATATAAAAACAAAGTCCACGAGGCAATAATACATGAAAACAAGAAAGAATTCTTGCTATCGATTTGATTTTTCATAAGACCAATATCATTCTTTAAGAAATAGAACAATAATGCGATAAAAGAAATAAAGCCAATGACGCCCGTCTCAGTAATTATTTGAATGAATACGCTGTGCGGGTTGTCGTTGGTTTCGTTAGTATGCAAACGACTTGCTTCATCACGAATACCTGCATTTTTTCTCTGATTTATATAAAACTTATAGTTGCCTAATCCAACACCAAACAACGGCTTTGCTTGGAGAATACTTGAGGCATAAGAAAATGTATCAAATCTATAAAGTATCGTATTCACGTCTTTTTCATCAGACAAAATAAATCGATCAAGGATATCAAATGATGTATTTGATCGAATAACCATAAACGATAGAGATGCCCCAATAAGGATGAGGACTAATAGTGGTATTATTGATTTTTTGAATGTTGACCTCAAATAATAGATGCTTGTCATGGAAACAAATACGAATTGTATAAGTCGCGTCCTAAAATTAGAGAATAGAGCAATAAATCCCATGAGAACGGTGCTGATTATAGAAAATATATACCATCTCTTTTTCCAATAAGTTGCGATATAAAACAAGAAGAAGGGAAGGAAAATCTCTGTTGATAAATAGAGATTGTATTTATTCTCATTGAGATTAAAAGAATAGAGAGCATACATTTCTTTTTGGATATATTCTTCCAGAAGAATTAGGAGGCTTGATGAAAATAGAATAAATAGTACGTCAGACAACAGAGAAAGAAGCCCAACAATAATGATAAATGTAATTATTTTTTTTGTATCAATCTTTATTACAAATAAATATGCAAGGATGAACATAATGATTCCAAACACGACATTTTGGTATTGCTGAATAAAAAAAGAGATATCATTAGCCTCAAAAACAGAGATTGACCCACAGAGAAAATAAACGGATAGAAGAGGCAAAAAAGGAGCCTGCTTGAGTCGAGATAATACATTTTTTCCATCAATAATAACAAGAGTAACGCTAATAAAAAGCAACATAAATTTTGCAAGCACATGGGTGGTGGAAAGTTTTGAGACAAACTGAGAGATATTAAATGGGGGAAACTTTATTAGGAGAAGACTGAAGCAAAATGCATAAAATACTGCAAGATATATTTTGTATATATTGGTTTTATTCATGTTAAATATGCCTGAAGCAAAGTATTAATATGTACACTTGGAGTGAGTGATTTAGAAATCTTTGTATAGTCTGTTGCTGTTTTAGCTAGTGAATGTTTGGTAAGTAATTTTTTAAGGGAGGAATCTGTATAAAGAGATATTCCTCTTGTCTTGGCATACAGCCGTGACATATTTATTGTCTTATAGATAAGCAGAGGGGTTTTATTAGATATAGCCTCAAGAATTACGTAAGGAAGCACTTCATACCATTTTGATGGAACGATAACCGCCAAGGACTTCCTCATATAGACTGCAACCAGCGAATGTTTTAGTTCTCCAACAAATTGGATGTTTTTATAAAGTGAGTACTTCATTCTTAGCGAGTTAAGAAGAGGTCCTCCACCAACCACCACAAGAGAATGTTGAGGAGTGGTACTTACAACAGAAAGAAGCTCCTCCACTCCTTTTTCTTCGGAGAGCCTTCCCACGTATAAGAAATAGTTTCCAATACGTCTTTCAGTTGATATTTTGTTACCCACTTGAACAAAATGAGGAAGAACAAGCGTCTTTTGCGTAGGAATATCAAAGTGGTCAACATAATAGTCTTTTGTGAATGGAGAGGGAAAGATATATAGATTAATAAGGTTAAAGGCTCCGATCAATCGGTGAAATGCAAAAGATAAACTATAGATCAGTGATGCAAGCTGGGAATGATGATAACATCCATATACTATAGATGGATAAAAGAAGGATTTATTTACACATAATTCACACATCTTTCCATTTCTAAATAAAGAATTTTTTGGGCACATAAATTTATAGTTATGTATTGTTTGCACGATCCTGACTTTGTTGGCATGGCATATATAATACGAGGTGGGAGAGATAAGAGGATAAATGTTGTGAAAATGAGCAACGTGTGGCTTGAATTTTTTTATGAGAGAGTCAAGCTCACTTGCAGTTTGAAAATTCCAGAATAGCCCAAAACCAGCCCTTATTTTTTCAAATAAGGTAGATATATCTCTACTATCCTTAATATATGTTTTTACTATGTGCCCTCTTTTTTTAAGTAATAAAGCGAGATTGTCTACATAGGTATCCTCCCCCCCTCTGGATTCATATCTATTGAAAATAATAAGGATTCTCATGTGTTTAGAGCATATTGTAGCAGGTACTCTTCCAGCTTCAAAACATTAATGTATCATTAGTGAATGAAACGGTTTTTGGTAGTAGTAATCGTAATAATACAACTTTCAATTATTATCTATTTAGCTGGAGTGATTAATTATAAATTAAAAGCTAAGGGCCCCATTTCTCTGAAAAAAATTGAAAAAAAAGACTATCTACGCGAATCAACACAAGAACTTCCGTTCTTTTATGAACCAACAGCAAACCACATTATCGTTAGTAATCCCGATTGGCTGACATACACAACAAAACAAACAATTAATAGCGACTCCCTAAATGAAAGATATAACTATCCAATCATTACAGACAACACACATTTCAGAATTATTATTCTGGGTGATTCTTTTACTGGAGCCTATGTCAACACAAGTGAAAATTGGACAGAGCTACTGGAAGACTATTTGAATCAACACAATGTTTGCAAGAATATCACAAAGTATGAAGTAATCAATCTTGGTGTTGATGGCTATGATCTCGCATACGAAACCGAACGATTTGAAAAACGAGGCATAAAGTATAATCCTGACCTCGTCATATTATTAGTCACAGATATCTTGAGGCTTCAAGATTATAGACTCGCACATCAAAAGAAATATTCAGAAAAAGAGATGAGTGATTTCAAAAAAAAAGGAATATATTATCCTGGATTTGATGCTGATAGCACTCTCCCAGATGTATACAGATTAGAGTATCAAGAAAAGCAGTTTAGAAGGCTATTTTCCTTGTATTCTGGGCCTCTACTCCTTGTTGATCATGAAAAGAACGATAAGGCAAGTGACTTTTTCCTCCATATTTCAAGCACCAATCCTAAACTGACATATATTAAAACAGATCATAATATTTATGAAAAAAGCATAAGTCTTCCAGATGGTCATCCAAATAAAGAGGGACACTTTGCCCTCATGAAGGATATTGCGAAACAACTGTCGCAAAAACAACTATTACCCTGTAGGTAAATAATTATGCTACTGGTACATTTTTTTAACCTGTTTCTCTAATAGAGAAACAACATCCGGTTCTGAATAAATGATATTCCGTTTTTCTCCGGGGTCTGTGGATGTGTTATATAGTTCATATGGGACATATTTAAGATTGGGTGGTCGGATAAGAAATAATTTATAGTTTAAATCCCTTATTGTCAGCGGCAGTCCATCTCCCCTTTTCTCAGTAAAAATATATTTTTTGCTGAATTTACTCTTTCCTAAGATATAGCTCATTAAGCTTTCTCCCTGGAACATTTTACTTTCAAATGGAATGCCGACAAGATCTAAAATGGTTGGGGCAATATCTATGCTTTGAGCTATTTGTTTAATATTTTGTTTCTCGATTCCCGGTATATACATTATCAGTGGTATTTTGGTATTTTGGTCATATAGGCTTGCGTGGGTTAGGGCTCCATGTTCCATAAACTCTTCTCCATGGTCTGATGTGATAATCAATATCGTATCTTTTTTTCCTTTTACAACTTTGATTAAATCTAAAAGCGCCCTTTCCTGATCGAGTTCAAAAATCTTCTCATCATATTTACTTGCAAGTAACTTATTATTTGCAGAATTACTTGCATATTTTTCTTCATATATTTTAAAATAGTATTTATACCAATAGGAAGATATCATATTATGGATTTCTTCTTCTTGATAATATTTATCTTTTAGTGATTCATAAGATGAAGATGTGAATATATTTACCAATTGTGGGTTTGTCTGGATTTCTTTATCAAAATATCCATAAGCTACATCTGATTGAATAGACTTTGTTACGTATAAATAAAAGTCTTTTGTAAATTCATAATTCGGCACAAATCCAAAGCCAGGTTCGAACATTTCTTTATCATTTTCACTCATAGCTCTTTTAATTGATGAGGATTTTGCATAAGGGAAGCTTAGATCCCAAATATGGAAAAAAAAGAAGCTTTTTTTTGTCTTATCACTGAGGAGTTGCTCAATTCCTGTTTCCCATTCATTAATACGAACAATAAAGTTGACCTTATTTATTCCTCGATAGTATACTTTGTCGGTTGGAAGATTTGGATGATTTTCCATATAAAAATATGTTTTATATCCTGCATTTTGCAACAATGTTGGAAGGAAGGGGATACTCTTATTTAGAGTGCTGCTAGAGCTACTAACCCCATGAGAGCTTGATAAAAGACCTGTAAAGATCGATACATGACTTGGTAGCGTATACCACGAATTGGCATACATATTGGAAAATAAAATGTTTTCTCCTGCGAATTTACAGAGATTTGGAGCAGTGTTGTGGCTTCCCCCATAGCAGGGAAGACGGTTTGCGCTAAGTGTATCAAGGGACACAAGGACAACATTACAATCCTTACATAATGGACGATTAAACATCGTGGCCAGCAATCTATTTCCCAAAGATTCAAAGTCAAATACCAAAGAGGAAATACATACCACAAGAATAAGCAGGGCGATTTCAACAAAAATAATTATCCTCGTTTTCATAGAGAGTTCAAAGACATATAACCAGAAATTTTTTTACTTAAACCAACCACCCAGATCCCAGAAGTCTTTCTGGAAAATGGGTAGCACTTTTCCTTGTACAAAGTTGGGCGATTTTACCTTTAATGCATTCATAATGGTGGGGTATTGATCCACATGATTTATTGGTTTATCACCCAAGTAATTGTTTCTTTTTATTCCTGGCCCCATCATCATAAATGGCGCCCACATACCTGGGACATTTGGATCAACTGCCTGTTTATATCCACTTTCCGTCGCTTTTGTAAACAACACTAAGTCATTTGTCATGTTTTCGCTCCATCCATATCCTGGAGCATTGGCGATGACAAGATCGCCGACACGATCTGGATCCATTTGTAAGAACTCTTTTGCATTTTCCCATTTTGTAACTTCAACAAGCGGTTTTTGTCCATTTTCATCTGCCAACTCATTCAAAGCTGCAGCGACTTCAGCTCGAAGTATCTCATATTCAGGGCCAGAGGCTCTTTTATATATGCCATCTAATCCATTTGGGTTGATATAAACATGGGCCATTTTCAAATACATGACTGTTGAGTTTTTCCAATCAATTACTGGTTCTCCTGTCATCGGATCGATGGTAAATTTAAGCCAGCCTTTTTGTGCAAACAAATTGTTTAAATTAACATATTTGTTGAGGGGGATATTTCCATGATCGGAAGTAAACACGACATATGTGTTTGACCCAGATACTTTTAATATTTCCCCAATCATAGTATCAATACGCTTGTACATGTCTAAAACCTCATTTGAAGCTTGTTTTTTTTGTGCAACAGTCGCTGTCTTATATGTGTCGCTTTGTGGATCAACATATCCCATCCACCAGGGGGCCGTGAGCATTTGGTTTGGTGTATAGATGTCATGAATGATGACATCAGGATTAAACTGGCTTACCATAGTGCCCACCGCTTTTGTATGCCAATCAAATGACATAGACGCCTCTTGTATAAAAGTTTTCTTATCTTCTGGATAATAGACGAGCTGGAATGGGAAATTGTCTACAAAATCAATCATTGGTCCAATCGCCCTTACCATAGCATCTGAGCTTTCAGGGGGGAAGGCAATATACTTATTAAGATTATTGTAATAGAGTCTTACTCGATAAAACCCATTTTCTCCAAGCTTAATCACCGTCACTTTTACTTCTGTGTCAACAGGCGTTGTTTTGTCCCCAACCTTCCAAGTAAGTGTGATCGGCTCCCAATTACTCCATTCACCAGGACTTATGTCTGCAAAGATTACTTTTTTATCTTTTGAAAAAGACATACGATCATAATTGGCTTTACCATCATTCGTAGAGTCGTATATATATCCATATACCGTACCGTTCCAGCCCTTCATCATCACATCATATGCTGGTGAATACGTTGTTGGAGCATTTGTCCAACCGGATGCTGGTGTGGCATCATTATATTGAGTAAGCTGTGCACCAGTAAAAAATAGTTTTGCAGCCAAGCCCTGCTTCACACGTTGTTCGAGATTTCCTTTTGTTTCAAAATTTAGTGCAAAGAAATCTGCGCCCCATCCTCCCCATCGACCTCTGAGAACTACACCTTTATTTATTTCTGGAGGAGTGGAACCAGGGACAGAGAGAATATCAACCTTCATCCCCACATCTTCAAGGGTTTTCCAAATAGCGGGGACTTTTCTGGAAGTTGAACGAAATCCTGGAACAGCTATTTTATCAAGTGTCGCTCCAATTGTTCTCATAGGGCCATCATCAATTCCATGGGTTGAAGGGTATGAACCTGTAAGAAGAGTCGCAAAATTGATTGGAGTATGGCTTGGGAACGTTGGTTTGGTAAATCCATAGGTGCCCTGATCCATCATTTTTTTTATATTTGGAAGTTTGCCTTCTTTTGCCCAGCGATAGATATTGAATGTATTCGGCTCGGCTCGAAGACCGTCTGGGATAAACCAATAGAGCTTCAGTTTTGTCTCCCTCTTTTGTGTAGTGAAGTAGACTGTTCCTCCTATTAAAATAAGAATGAAAACGATAGCGAAAACATTAATACGTTTCATAGCCGTTTACTCGAATGAAAATGATAACGATAACAATGTGCCAATACTAAAATAGTACCATTATTTACAACTTCTTGTATCATTAATGAATGAAATCTAGGATATTTATTGGGGTTGTCTGTATACAAATTGTCGCTATAGTTGCGCTCTTTATACAGATCCAAAACAAAAGGAATAGTACTCTTGGCGTCTCAATAAATACCATAGATTCAAAAACAATTCAAAAAACACCTAGTTCTGAACTTAAAAATTTCTACGAACCAAAAGCAAATTCCATTGAGGAAATACATGAGAGTTGGCTTTCTGATATTCCAACTATAACCATAAACAAAGACACTTTAAATGAACGATTTAATTATGATATCGATAAAAAAGAAGAAGTGTTTAGGATTATTACCATAGGCGATTCATATACATATGGACAAAACACCTCTACAAAAGATAATTGGACTGAGTTACTTGAGGATCAGCTAAACAAAGAAAGTATCTGCTCTCACATAAAGAAATATGAGGTTATAAACCTAGGAGTAATGGGATACGATACTGCTTATGAGGTGGAAAGATATGCAATTCGAGGCCAGAAATATAATCCAGACTTGATTGTGTGGTATATCACCGATTTATATAGGATATCAGACAAAATGTTAGAACTTGCAAACTCCATGAAGTTGGATAAGGAGAGCAACGGGAAAAAAGGACTCTTCAATGAGGAGTGGAGACAGGCAAGATTCAAAATTATTAAACAGTATGGGGAAGAGGGCTTGGTAAACTTTCAAATATCGAAGCTGCAGGAATTTAGAGAAAAATTATACACAAACAAACCATTATTATTTATGAGTACATGGCGCCAAATAGAGGAAAAAATGGGAAAGAAGAACATCTATTATAGTGGGGTGAAGACGCTTCTCAATAAGGAAGACTTGCTTCCTGATGGACACTATAATAATGTGGGTCATCAGAAATTTGCACAAGAAGTCTTAGATTCTCTCATCAAAAACAACCTTATCCCTTGCTCACAATAAACGAGCCAATAAACAGTATATCCATCTTTGTATTAATGAAGTCTTTTATTGCTTGTTCTGGAGTTTCAACAATTGGCTCTCCCTTAAGATTGAAGCTTGTATTTAATACACATGGCGTACCAGATTGTTTATAGAAATTTGAAATAAGCTCAAAATAGAGCCCATTATCCTTGCTTACTGTCTGAATTCGACACGTATTATCGGCGTGAACTATCGCGGCAAGCTCCTTACGCCTCTCTTTCTTAACAGTAAAACAGTAGTTCATAAAAGGAGAAGAATAACCTTTCTCTGGGACATCAAAGTATTCATGAACATTTTCTTCCAGAATCGATCCTGCAAATGGCCTAAATTGTTCTCGAATTTTTATGATATTTACTTTTGTTTTCATTGAGCGGGGAGAGGGCCTACACAGTATTGACCTGTTGCCCAAGGCTCGAGGACCAAGCTCACATTTTCCCTGAAACCATCCGATAACCTGCCCCTCGCAGAGCGCACGTGCTGCACGAGCAATAAGCTCTTTTTCTGAGAGTTTTTTATAATTAAGATTAAATCCATTGAGAATGGATTTAATCATGAGGTCTGAATAAGAAGTACCTAAATACAAAGAAGGGATACTTGAGGAAGATCTAGAATTTCGATTGGTATTATATGCATAAAGGGCGGAGCCAAGAGCGGCCCCACTGTCTCCAGCGGGCCCAAATATATGGCTTTTTTGAAACGGAGTTTGTGTATGAATGAGCCCATTTGCAAGAGCATTCAGTGCAACACCTCCACTAATACATACATTTTTCTCCTGGGTGATTTCATATAAATGATTAAGAATCCCTACATATACTGACTCAGTAATAGTTTGAACACTTTTAGCAATATCTGCATGACGTTTTGTAATCTTATCATCTGGTTGTCTTGCTTTCCCTAAAAGCAATTCAAATTTGGCACTCCACATCTGAGGAGACTCCCTAAATGAAAAATAGCTCATATCAAGATGGAAGCTTCCGTCTTTTTTAACAGAGACAACCTTTTTTATTTTATTAAGATAGATGGGTTTTCCATATGCGGCAAGTCCCATTAATTTGTATTCATCCTCATTGACTTTAAATCCAAGATAGGCAGCACATGTTGAGTAAAAAAGGCCAAGCGAGTGGGGGAAATGGATGTCTTTTAAGAGCTTAATCTCATTATCTTTAGCTTTCCACAGGGCTGTTGTTTGATATTCGCCAACTCCATCAACTGTTAAAATAGCTGCAGATTGAAACGGAGAAGAATAATATGCGGCAGAGGCGTGTGAAAGATGATGGGGAATAAACACAATCGTTCCTTTGTATTTGAGCTTATTACGAATAGTGTCTTCAATACTGAGTTTTTCTCCTAACAGTTCCGGCATGTTTTGAACAAACGATACCGCGCTCTTTGGCCAGGTCTGAATAAACATATCGAGAGTACGTTCAAACTTCAAGAGTGGTTTTTCATAGTAAGAAATGGTATCGATATCTGTGAGAGTAATGTTGGAATTTTCCAGACACCAATCAATAGCATTAATGGGAAATCCATTGTCATGCTTGATGCGAGTAAATCGTTCTTCCTCAATGGCACATAGTACTATGCCATCTTTGATTAATACAGCAGCACTGTCATGATAATACGCAGAAATGCCTAATATATACATAGTGTCCTAGTTTAATAGGGCGAACTTATTTCTAATTTTCTTGTATCGGGTGTTTGCCAATAAGACTCTACATCTTTTTTTTTGAATATTTTAGTAATGATAAAAATGATTTTTCCCCAGGGGATTATAAAAAGATAGAATAAAAAAAGAACCATTGCTGAAAAGATAGAGTTGAGCCCTCTTATTAATCTCTTCATAAAATAGGATAAAGAAACACAGGAACGGGAGATAGCTGGGCGCTAATAACAAGAAGAGCAACGATGATAAAGAGAAGAATAATAGGAATAATCCAGATTTTATTTGATTTTGTCAGAAGGATAAAAAGCTGTTTTATCGATTTAAACATATGGAACATTATAACAAGTTTTTTTGTGCCTCATAATTATTATCTGTTCCATCCAATTTTTGGACACTGTTGAATTTTTGCCTCTTTGCAAAAAACAATAAATTCTTCATTCAAACTATTTGATGCAAATATTTGGTTATATTCAAGAACAACATTTCTTAAAAAGAAATCAGCATCATACTGGGATTGAAGTTCTTTTTTTAACATATAGATTTTTTTTATAAAATAGAATGAGCATAAATGATTTGTCTCATATACGCTTTCATAATATCGTAGTGCCTCTTTTTTGCTTCCTTGTCTTATTAGATAATCGGCCGCAATAATAATAAAATTACGGTCGTATGGTGCAAGTTGTCGCATCTTTTTTATAAATTCTGGAGATTTTTTACCTGCCTCTTTAATACTATTGTTGTAGGCAGCCTTATTCAAAGAGTACCACCCTATTGCACCTTCATATCTATGCATCTTAACTAAAAGCCCACTCGTCATAATACATGTTAAAACTACCAAAGGTAGAAGGTATGAAAGCCCCACTACTGTTGTTGGAATAGAAATTTCTTCTTTTTCTGAATAGGCAACTGAAGAGAGAATAATCCAAAACAGAAAAATTGAATATATTTGATAAATATAATCCGTTTGGAAATTCAATAAAAGGTAGAGAAAAAGAAAGCCAGAGATAGATGGCGACTGGAAAACACGCTTGGTGATAAGGATACTAAAGAGTAGAAAGCATGCAGTTGCCAATATTCCCTGTTCAGTTGCTAGTTCAAGAAATACATTATGTGCGGAGTCGCTATAATTATTATTAATAATATTATTTTGTGAGGCAATAATAAAATTGCCCCCTCCTATCCCAAATAGAGGATTTTTTTGTATAGACAATATCGCTTGCTTCATATAGAGATCGCGTCCAGAGATTAAATCTCGTGGTGAGAAATGAAGAGAGCTGTTTATATAGCTTTGAACTTGATAAAAAGGAGAAGTTGAGGGCTGTTGCATACTTACCAAATAGGTCATAAACAGTATAAATGACGAGATGAGTAAAAATATAAAAAGAAACAAAGAAGACAGCCTTTTCCGTTCTTGAAATAACATAAAAGTGCCAACAAAAAAAAGAGCCATATACGCAGAGCGAGAAAAAGAAACGATTAGTATATAAAAAAAGATACTAACAAAAAAAAAGACCCATTTTTTTTTAAAACAATAAGATAATAGGACTATTATTAGTAGTCCTAGGTAGTCACCAAGATGATTGTGTCCTCCGTACCATGCAAATATGAACTGCTTTTCGCCAATGGGGAGAAGGAAATTGAAGCCATTTTGTTTAAAGAAGGGAAGAATATAAGAATATAATGAGAAACATGTCCCCAAAACAACTGGAAGATAGTAAATAAAGTGAGATATCACTTTTTTCTGATTGTAGAAAAATATAAAAAATAAAAAAGAGGAATAATAGAGGAGAAATAGTTCAAATGAAACTTGTTTATCAAGAGAGAAGAAGAGGGCTGATACTATACTAAAAAAAAGAAAAAGCAGATATAAAATTCCAGCTTTCAAAGGCATCTTAATTGGTTTTGGCAAAAACAATAGGTATATATAAAGAAAAGAAGCGATGGTAGAAAAATAAAGAAGAGATATTCGACGGTCTACACCTAATCCGAGTCCCTCTGCTAAAGACGGAATAAGCAAAAAAATAATAAGCAGAATATGTAGGATCATATAGATATAATAGCACGACTCACAAGTCTATCTGTATTGACTTGAATTTATATATTTGTTACCATCATTAGTAAATGAAGCTTTCTGGAGCAAGAATATTTTTATTGAGTATTTTGTTCCTTTTTTGTGGCCTTTTTTTCATCCACAGCAATGTAAATGGGTATTATGCATGTGGGGGCGATTGTAGTTGGAATCCTGCTGGATGTGCACCTGGAGCTCAATGTGTTGGGAGTATATGTGGAATATACTATCACGTATGTAGCGGGGCAACATGTGTCACGAATGGAGGGTGGGATCAAGGGAGTTGTAACTCAGTATCATGTACTGGTCCTGGGACAACTCGTACTGCAGCCTGGACATATGGAGCATGTACTGCAACATGTGGCCTCAATACGAGAGTTGCCACTTGTGCATGTACTGCAGTAAATAATTGTGCTGTCGCATGTACTACTCCTGCTGGCGCTTGTACGAGCACACGAGTAGATCCAACTTGTGCCTGCGTAAGTCAAGCTCCACAAGAGGCTCCCGCTGGTATTAATGTAGTACAAAAAGATTGTTCTGCGGCCGCTGCTTCAGCGACAATAACATGGACATACACAGGTGCTGGGCTTTGTGGTGCGTCTTGGGGATATAACTGTGTAGACAACAATATAACAAAACAATTTATTATCAAAGAGGGGGCAGTCACCCTTGCCACTATAAACTCCCCAACAAAAACAGCAGATATTACCTTTTCTTCTTGGGGCATACGCATTATCCAAATTTGCGCTTCCAATGGATTTGCCTCAACTTGTACCTCAAATACATTTACGTTGACTCAACCAGTCTGTACTATCGGTGGGCAAAGCCCGGTCTCTGGATGTGGTACAAGTTTCCCAACGCTCAATGCCACAAGAGGAGCTTGTAGCGACAAAACACAATTTCTTATAACCGGAGCTAGTGCAAATTGTGATAGTGGTTGGATTGCTGCAAATTCTTGGCTTTGTCCTTCTGTGCTTGGGACGGACACATATGTCTGGTCTGCAAGAAGCCAATCTACAACAGCTCTTGCAAAATGCTCAACACCGGCGTTTCCTGCAGGATATTCTATATCGGTTGATAAAACTGCCCCCTCAGTTCCTAGTGGTGAAGCTGTTACATTCAGTTCAGATAGCACATGTCTTGACAAATATAAACCCACCTATTCATGGAATACATCAACAGATACTGGCTGTTCAGGACTTAACTCAACTGCATATTGGGCGCAGGGATCACTAAGTGATACTTTTGGTACAGTTCTTACAGGATGGACAAATACATGGATAGATAAAATAGCAACATCATCATCTGCCTCCTATGCGCCAGGCACATCAATCTATTTTCATGCACGATCTAGAGATACTCTTGACAATCAATCTTCTTGGTCGAGCACAAAAGTGGTGATTGTTCCAAGCCCCAGCCCCTATCCAACAATAAATGTATCTGGCACATTTGCTGAAGATGTAAATGGAGCATGTACCTCAGATGTCTCAATTGATCCTAACCTGCTTACCTTGAGTCCAGTTGCGGTTCCTAATTTGGGAGTTTCATCTACCTGCACAAAGACAAGTACAACATATTCATGTAATTTTGTAATCGACAATCAGAGAGGGCTTTGTGTTGATCCAGACATTAAAGTTGGAATGAACGCCACCTATGAAGGATATTCCCGACTCGAATGGAGAACGGGCGGTACCTGTGGAGGAGCTCCAATTACAGTGACCGATCCAGTTGCTAATATTCCACTTTATTTTGTTTACGGAGGAGCAGCAGAGACAGGTGAGGGGTGGTTTAAGCTTTCAGAGACATCATTTATTTCTCGAAAAAGCCCACGATCAAATTATCTCCCCTACTCAATGCTTCCATACGATAGTGACGACACAACTATTGGGAAATATTTAATCACCAACACTGCGGGAAACATTGTGCAAAACAGCCCCATTACTCTTGGAGCGACAAATAAATCATATTCACTCGATAACTGGTATACAAGTGGGTATGCTCACACTGATGATTTAACATACTCAAAATATATTGATTACATGAAGGCTCGCAAAACAATGACTTTCATTACCAATCCAGATCTATCAGAGATAACGGCAAATGGAATTTACAGTATATCGTCTGATATTACCTTGACTTCAGCTCAATTCCCAGCAGGGATAAAGGTTGTATTGGTCCTTGAAGGGAACACACGCGCACTTATTAATGAAGACTTTATTCCAATAGGAGCATCTGTCGCTATTCTTGCAAAAGACATTTCTATGGGTTCATCTGTAAAAGAAGTTGACGCTATATTAATTGGAGATACAATCTCAACAGGTATTTCTGCAACTGATGGATTGAAAATTAAAGGTAATCTTGTCGATGCATCTGCTATTCAAATTGAAAGAACTCAACCTGATGCAAGAAAACCATCATTGTTTGTTATATTCGATATTCAAAAATACATAGACTTGTTGCCTTATTTATCAACAAGCACCTATGAATGGAAGCAGATACAATAAGGAGTTATAAAGTTCACAACGTTTGTAAAGTTAAAAGCAAAAATGAAAAATAGTAAAAAAAACACGAATAAGAAAGGTCAAGTGCTTCTTATTGTCATAATGCTTTTGGCCACAATTGTAACCGTTGTTATGACGGTGGCTTTTAACTCTACGACAGATACTCAGGTGGCAAAACTGGAGGAAGACTCACAAAAAGCACTGACAGCAGCTGAAGCCGGAATTGATGCTGTTATAAAAAGAGATGTTGGAGCATCTCTCCCATTTACGTCTTTAGGAGACTTTACCGCACAAGGTATTACGGGGAATGCGCAAGTATTATCGGTTACAAAGCCAGCATTTATCACCCCTCTTTTACAAAAAGATGAGCAATACAGTTTTTATCTATCTGATTACCCAGCGTTTACAAATAAATGGACGGGAGACCTGAGCATTTACTTTTTATCTGAAGAGGGGCAATGTCCCAGTATCGAAATTCTTTTAATAACTGGCACCAACACACAGAAGCGATATGCATATAATACATGTGCGTCCACAATCGTTAACGCAGCACTTGCCTCAAATGTTGCTACACAAATTGAAACGACAACATTTAGATGGAAAACAGGGACACCTCTTACTATTACCGATGGAGTCATTGCTTTTGTAAAAGTGTACGGAGGGAAGACACGACTTGGATTTAAAGATGAACGAGGAGTATCTCTTCCAACTCAAGGCAAGACCGTTGAATCTGAGGCGCGTACCGCAACGGGAGTTGTGAAAAAAGTTCAATTATTTCAATCATATCCCCAGATTCCATCAAGTTTCATGATGACAAGCTTCTAAGATATTTTTTGTGTAACGCCATACATCTACCATTATATGCCTCGAGCTATATTTTCACTTATTTCCTTCATCTCTTCTTCTGTAAAATTCATGGGTTTTCGAAGAGTAAGATACATGTCGTCAACACCATACCGCGGAATTATACGAATATGTGCATGGGAGACCTCTTCACCAAATGTAAGATAGGAAATTGAAGTTGCTCCAAGATTTTTTTCCAATGACTGAGCAACTGTTCGAGCAGCTTCCCAATATGCTCCAAACTCAGGGACATCATTAACCCATCGATAATGTTTTTTTGGAATAAGGAGAGTATTACCTTTGCTCATAGGGAATATATCTAAGAATCCATAGAACAAATCATCCTCGTATACTTTATAGCTTGGGATTTCATGGGTAATGATTTTACAAAATATACAGTCCATATGAATACGATATAATGATAATAACTTATAAACATTATAATCATTTTATGAATATTGAAACACTTGTTTACTCTTCAGTTTTTAATCCATCGGAAGATGAACGGATAAAGGCTCGTCAAGATATTCGTTCGATGGCAGAAAAAAGAGGGGTGTATCCAGCCTCAATACACGATCTTTATATGGACTATGCACAGGAAAAGTATACCGGCGCAACTATTCCTGCATTTAATTTGCGCAACCTCACCTTTGACTTCGCACGACTTATTTTTCGCCTGATGAAAGAAAAACATATTCGTGCAGGTATATTTGAAATTGCTCGTGGAGAAGTGGGATATACGGCACAAAACCATGATGAGTTTGCCACATCAGTACTTGCTGCTGCTGTTGCAGAGCATTGGAAGGGCCCAGTCTATATTCAGGCAGACCATACACAATTTTCAGCGGAAAAATTTGCAGCTGATCCAAAAGGACAAGAAGAAGTATTGAAGAAGCTTATTAAAACCGCAATTGATGCAGGTTTTTACAACATAGACATAGATGCCTCAACATTGGTTGACCTCACAAAAACAGAGTTAAGAGACCAACAAAAAGAAAACGCTCATATGAGTGCTGTTTTGTTGGACTATATCCGTGAAATTGAGCCAACAGGCATCACTGTTTCTGTTGGAGGGGAGATTGGCCATATTGGAGGGAAGAATAGTACAGCGGCAGAATTTGAAGCATATATGGAGCTTGTGGAAGAGCAACGAAACAAAACAAAACCCGGACTTTCAAAGGTGAGTGTGCAAACTGGCACGAGCCATGGAGGAATTGTTATGCCAGATGGGACCATAAAACAGGCGGTAGTTGATTTCAATGTGCTTGAAACAATTGGAAGAGTTGCAAGAAAAAAATATACGATTGGAGGACCAGTTCAACATGGCGCATCTACTCTTCCAACGAAAATGTTCCATAATTTTCCAGAAGTGAACACATTGGAAATTCATCTTGCAACTGGATTTCAAAACATCATGTTCGAATATATGTCAGAAAACCTGAGAGCGGAAATATATACGTGGCTTTCCGTAAACTGCGCATCAGAACGAAAAGAGGGGCAAACTGACGAGCAGTTTTATTACAAAACACGTAAAAAGGCAAATGGCCCATTCAAAGAGAGGTTTTGGAAGATGGAACTAGAATATAAAACTCGAGTCATGGATGAATTGGAAAAAGAAGTTCGATTGATTTTGCACGAACTAAAGATAGAGAATACGGCGTAAGTTTCGTGTAATATAGTGAGCATGGAGGACAAAACACATAGAGTGTTATGTGCTGCATGTTATATGTTACATATTTTCATATGAAACGAATCAAAGTTGGTTTAAATGGTTTTGGTAGGATTGGTCGTGCAGTTACTCGCATTGCTTTTGAACGAGACACATTTGAAATAGTCGCGATCAATACAAGAAAAACGCCACCAGACATGCTTGCTTATCTTTTGCAATATGATTCTGTCTATCGACGATTTGGTAAAAAAGTTGAAGCTGGGGCGGATTTCATCTCTGTTGATGGAAAAAAAATTCCAGCTCTTATGACAGCGGATATCTCAGCAATTCCATGGGAACAATATGGAGCAGAAGTTGTCATTGATGCAACCGGCGCATTTACTACAAAAGAAGATCTGATGAAGCATGTGAGAGGAACAGTAAAAAAAGTCATTCTCACAGCCCCATCCAAAGATAAAGAGACAGCACATGTAGTCCTTGGCGTTAACGAGGACGATATCAACTGGAAAGATGAAGTTGTCATTTCCAATGCCTCTTGTACAACCAACTGTGCAGCCCCTATGTTTAAAATTCTTGAAAAAGAATTTGGAGTAGAGATGGGGTACCTCACAACAATTCACTCTTACACAGCTACACAAAGCTTATTGGATGAATCTAATAAAAAACCAGACAGATCTCGTGCAGCAGCCTTGAATATGGGCCCTTCAACTACTGGAGCCGCAAAAGCTGTTGGAAAAGTAATTCCCTCCCTTAAAGGCAAGCTTGATGGTATGTCAGTCCGTGTTCCAACTCCAACTGTCTCGTTTACAGACATTTCAGCAGTCATGAAAAAAGATGTGACAGCAGAAGAAATTAACGCTACATTTAAAAAGCATGCTGAGGGAGATATGAAAATGGTGCTTGGTTATGAGACTGCTCCACTTGTGTCGTCAGACTTTATTGGTGATACTCATTCTTGTATTTTTGATGCAAATTACACAAAAGTAATGAATGGAAAGTTGGTAAAGATATTTGGATGGTATGACAATGAATGGGGATATTCGACAAGAATCGTCGATTTGGTGGAAAAAGTAAGTGATTTTGTTTGATCTAGGGTTTTGTATTTTGCATATTTTCCATCCGATGAACTCGCACACGGTTGATTCGAGTGCTCAAACAGGGCATCTCCTGTCAAATATACAAAATACTCCACAAGAAAAATATGAAGTTTAGTGTTACAAGTTACATGTTACATACTATATGATCAAATATATTGATGAAGTCGAGATAGTAAACAAAAAAGTGTTGGTTCGGGTTGACTACAATGTTTCATTCAAGAAGGATGGGTCGATAAACGATGATACTCGCATAAAAAACTCCCTTCCCACTCTTCAGCTACTCCTTAAGAGAGACAACAGCCTTATTCTTATGTCTCATTTGGGTAAACCAAAGGGACGAGATGTAACTTTTTCGATGAAGCCAGTAGTTGCCCGATTGCAAGAATACCTTCCAGAATATGACGTTATGTTGGTTGACGATTTTTTAACACAACCGCCCTTGCACACCTCGGAGGTTGGTAAGGCTAAACAGACAATTTTTGTCCTTGAAAATACACGGTTTTATGAGGGTGAGAAAAAGAACGATCCAGTGTTTTCCAAACAGTTGGCGGACTTAGGAGAGATATTTGTTGATGATGCATTTGGAAGTGTGCATAGAGCTCATGCATCAACAGTGGGTGTTGCAGCATTTCTTCCATCCTATGGAGGGCTGCTTTTGAAGAAAGAAGTGACCATCATAAAAAAGGCGATTGAGGCTCCAGAAAGGCCCGTTGTCGCAATCATCGCTGGCGCAAAAATCTCCTCCAAAATCAATCTCATTGAAAAACTTATGATGATTGCAGATGAAGTTTTGATTGGAGGTGCTATGACAAATAATTTTCTCAAAGCACAGGGGATGGAGATAGGACAAGGACTCGTTGAGGAAGATTTTATTCCGGAAGCGAAAAGACTTCTTGATCTTGCTGCATCACAGAATAAACATATCACCCTTCCCATTGATCGACGCATTGGTACACGAACTGATGAGTCCGCAGAACCAGTGATTAAAAAGGTTGAAGATATAGCACTAAATGATGAGACGCTTGATATCGGTCCTGAGACGGAAAAATTATTTGCAACAACTATTTCAAAAGCAAAAACAATCATCTGGAATGGTCCTGTTGGATATTTTGAAAATCCACAGTTTGCAAAAGGTAGTTTAGCAATCTATAACGCAATAATTAGCAATCCTTCAGCGGTCTCAATCCTTGGAGGAGGGGATACCCTAACTGTCATTAAGAAATTACCTAACAAAGATAAAATTACCCACATTTCAACCGGAGGGGGAGCAATGCTTGAGCTTATTGAAAAAGGCACTCTTCCAGGGCTTGACGCACTAAACAAGTAAATATGGATACAGGAATAGATTGTGTTGGTGTGAGCACATCATTTTATTGCCATAACGGCAATGGAAAGTGGCTCCTTCATAAACGAAGCGAGAACTGTCGTGATGAAAAGGGAGCTTGGGATAGTGGAGGCGGAAAGCTAGAATTTGGATTAACACTAGAACAGAACGTATTAAAAGAAGTAAGAGAGGAATACGGATGTGAAGCAACTATTCAAAAGCAACTTCCTGCAATCACCCTTCTTCGTCAATCTCCTGAAGGGAAGGAAACTCATTGGGTTGTTATTCCCTTTATTCTTTTCATCAATATGAAACATGGGAAAGAAGTAAAGATGGAGGATAGTGAAAAAATGGTGGAATTGAGCTGGTTTTCGCTTGATAAACTCCCAAAACCCCTTCACTCCGGTTTTCAAAAGACATTTCAGCTCAATAAATCTACTTTTAGAAAGTATTCGTCTACTTAATTAGTTCAATCACTACATCGGCTGGAGAGGGGGAGGAAACAGTCACGACGGTGCCCGTCTCAGTAATAGAAGGTAAGTCTGAGATACCAATAACTTTTTTATTGTTTATCCAGTATAAAGTGAGATGAGATAAGGTATTTTTATTCCAGAAGGTACGCGACTCACTCTCAGGAAAGGTAAAAATCATTCCGTCCAATCCTCTTATCTCTTTTTTATTTTCTACATACATAAGTCCAGTTGCCCAGCTGTCTGGTGTATTTGCCACAAGGAGGCGGTAATTTACCGCTTGAAGTTGATAGTCTGTGACAGGATAGTTTGTAAAATCAGTTTTCACAGTGAGCAACTTGGATTGTGTTTTTCTTTTGAATATTCGTATTACTGGGTGATCAAACACAGTCCACGTCTCCTCAGCCTCTTCATCTGGAAAAGGAATTTTGAATTTTAAATTCAAAATATTAAATTCAAATCTTGGATATGATGCAAATTCAGCCACTTGTTCAAATCCAGACATACCAGAAAATAAATCATCATAATACTTGCCAAGTAATGGATAAGAAGACAAAAGAAGTGCACAATTTTTTTGATTTGAACTAAACTCATCTGGCGTAATACAGGTATGGTTTTTAAAGATTCTGCGGGATGGAATTATAATATAATCTGCCTGTTTTAAGGCTTCAGAAAGGCCTATTTTTAATTGATTATCAATGTCTAAATCATAAAAATTAAAAGAGTTCAAATAGTAATCTTTTATTGCTAAACGGTAATTAGGAGGAGTAATGGGGAGGTCGATTACATTTGCAGTCTCACTTAAAATTTTACTATCAGCAGGGATATTTTTATAGATCCATTCAGATGCGGTGAAACGGACATCGGGAGTGGAATAGACTGACAAAAATGCGAGTCCTGACACTGCTGAAATAACAATAAGCGCACCAAAAACCATGATGCTTTTTTTTGTATATTGGAATAAAAAGAGAATAGCAAAGAGGGAAAAAATAGGAAAAGAAGGCGCAATAAAGCGAGTCCACTTTGCGTAAAAAAAACAACTGGGGAGAAAGCTGATAAGGAGAGCAAATCTAAGGATATCTATATATTTTTCAGATTCTGTCACTCGTACTATCCCCCGCCAGGACTCTTTATTTCCACCCCTTACTCGTGCCACCTTCCGCACAATATTCACGATGCTTCTTCCAATATATGAAGGCAATAGCATGAATCCCAAGGCGCTCATTATTAATTGTGGCCAGCCAAGAACGTAAGGAAGGATAGACTGAAACTGGAAAAGGAGAGGAACGGTCAACTCAAACTGCCTGGTATAGAACGCCTTATATGTCCCAAGGCCTATGGCTGATTCATAGTTCATTGAATTGATGAATTCTGTCCAGTTGAGGAGAGAATGAGGGGAGGAGAGGACAAAAAATAATAGGCAAATAGATAAATAGGAAAGTAAGTGCAAGAGCAAACGAACAATAATAGAAAAAAAGTGGTAGATTCTGTCACGTCCCTTCTCCCCGTTCGTGCCACCTACCACTTTTATTAAAACTATTAGCATTGGTATTAATAAAAATGGTAGAGCGGAAGTTTTTGTTCCAATAGCTAAGCCTGAGATAATACCAAGCAACATAGTAATCAGTAGTTGGCGGTTGGTGGTTATCAGGAGGCGTAAAGAGTAATAGATAATAAGAGAGAAGAAGAACATGAGGAGGGACTCTGTGGTGCCAAAATGGGCAAACTGAATAGCATACGGTTGGAATATAAAAAAGCTAAAAGCTAAAAACTTAAAGCTAAAAGCTGTAATATCACTCTTTTTCGTCTTTTGAGGGAATATAAATTCAACAATTCTTAGCATGACAAAGACAAACACAATTGAAGCTAGAGTAGAAATTGTGCGTAGAGCGACAGTTGCCTCAATAAATGTGGGTTGAGTAATTTGGCTGGTCACTGCATGATATATTTCGACTCCTCCATATGCAAGGAAAAGTGGTAGCTGTCCATAGGCATAAAAATGGGGATTAAGACATTCTTTGATCTTTGAGCTTTTAGCTTTTAGCTCGCAACTCATTCCCTGAATTGCAACTGCCATATTCCGCTCATCAGGATGCATAGGATAAGGAAGGCCCCAGCCAAGATTGACAAAACGAGTATAGAAAAGTATAAGAACGAGGCTGATAAGTATAATCCTTTTCATTTTTATATTATAAAACAAATTGATATGAATATAACTTCGCATACTCTGTTTTCATCCTGGAAATGATATGTAATTCTATGACCCCGATTATCTTATTTAGCTTTATAACATTATAAACTTTACAAACTTTTAACCCCATTTGCTTTTTTACTCCTCATTTTGTATCATTACAACAGCCAAAATCCGTGGTTTCTCGCTTGCAAGGGGTTTATCCTGAGCTTGTCGAAGGACTTTCAAAATCGTTATTATTTTGAATTTTGGTAACATAATTCTATGACCCAGTACGAACTGACCTTTCTTCTTAATGAAGAAGCAGAGCTCAAAACCCTCAAGGACCTCGTTACTTCCCTCGACGGCAAAATCTCCAAAGAAGAAAAATGGGGAGAACGCACACTTGCTTATCGCATCAAAGGGCTCTATAAAGCCAATTATTACCAGTGGCACCTTGATATGCCAAAATCAAATGCGATGGAGCTTCGTAAACGCCTTCAGTTTAATGAAAAATTGATTCGTTACCTTTTATTAGTTATTGACTAATATCTAACTATGGCAAGCAGATCAATGAATAAAGCAATCTTAATCGGCAATTTGACACGAGACCCAGAATTGAAATATACTCCAAATGGTACAGCAGTCTGCACATTTGGCGTTGCAACAAATAGAAGTTGGACAACCACAGATGGCCAAATTAAAGAAGACACACAGTTTCACCGAGTTGTTGCATGGCAGAAATTAGCAGAGCTTTGTGGCAAACTCCTCACAAAAGGAAAGAAAATCTATATGGAAGGTCGTATCACCTATAGAAGTTTTGTGGGCAAAGACGGTCAACAAAGATCAATTACAGAAATTGTTCTTGATGACTTCATCATGTTTGACAGTGGAAAGCGCTTAGTTCCTGGAGAAGCTGCTCCAACAACAGATGTCCCAACACATATTGATGTAACAGCACCTGCAGATCATTCTGAGGCACCAGCTCACCAGAATGAACACACTGAGACAATTAATCCAGAAGATATACCATTCTAAGTTATAAAGTTCAACAAGTTTATAAAGTAAATCAAAATTTAAAATAAAAATACTATGACAAATAATTGTTTTTTTTGCGAATATAAATCAGAGCCAGCATTTAAAGATATTGATAATCTCGACAAATTTCTTTCTATTCGAAAGAAGATTGTAAATCGAGAGCGTTCTCGCGTCTGTGCAAAGCACCAGAGAAAGCTTACAAAAGAGATTAAGTATGCTCGCTATCTAGCTCTTATTCCATTCGTCTCATACCAAGGACAGAAGTAAGCTAAAAGTTCTAAAGCTCATAGAGTTTGTAAAGTTCAAAAGACTGTTGAGTTGAGCTTTATAACTTTACAACTAGACTTAGACTTTTTGCCTTGAATGACGTATCATGAGTACATGGTAATCGATATTCCTATTGATTCAGAAAAAATACTTGCTATAAAAATAGGAGAGACGATTGGATTTGACACTTCTATTTATAAGACTAAAGAAGTTTCTGAAGAACGGATAGCCGTTGCCGATCTTCTTTCTATTCATCCGACAAAAATCTTTCAACACCTTAAAAAGAACGTAGGAGATATTGTATCTCAAGGAGATATTATCGCTATAAAAGAATCATTATTCTCGCATAAAAAAATTATCTCCCACTTAGAAGGAGTAATAACTGAAGTCGACCATGTTGAGGGTATTGTACTGATCGAAACACAAAAAGATGGACACAATGAGCATTGTTGGTTTGCTGGTGAGGTAGTGGGAGTTACAAAAAAAATAGTGCAAATTAAGATAGGAAAACATCAAACTGTTGAGGCAAAATATGTTCAAAAAGATTTTGGAGGAACAGTGTGGGGAGAGTATCCTGTTGGGCTATTTGAACAGGCAACGGAATATGATGTGGCAAAGCTTGAAGCACTTGGCGGAAGAGGACTTATTACCTCTTTAAAATATGAAGGCGAAACAGTATTACCCAAAGCTGAATTTAAGCTAAAAGACAGCTTTGAAGATATTACAAAAAAACAATTTTCCTATTGTTTTGCGAGTGCAGAACATAGTACAATCATCTTTTACTCTCTATGAAAGATAAGAAGGGAAATCTCAAAATAACCAACCTATTATTAGCTGTTTCGGCTGCTATTCTTCTTTTCGGTGGTGGATATAAATTAGGTGAAGGAAAAAGTACTCTTTTACCTAACACACAAACATCTGTTCAAAAAAGAAATATTAATTTCGACACCTTTTGGAAGGTCTGGGATACTCTCGAGACAAAATATGTAGATAAGAAAAAGCTAGATACACAGAAAATGTATTATGGGGCCATTAAAGGAATGGTTGCTTCTCTTGAGGATCCATATACATTTTTTCTTACACCAACAGAAAATAAACAGTCGAAAGATGATTTGGGAGGTATGTTTGAAGGAATTGGTGCACAACTTGGACTGAAAGATGGCCGCGTTGTTGTAATTGCTCCACTAAAGAACTCTCCAGCAATTAAGGCCGGTATACAAGCGGGCGACTTTATCACAAAAGTAGATTCCGTTTCAGCAAGCGGAATGCCTCTAACTCAAGTCGTGTCAAAAGTAAGAGGAACAAAAGGAACAAAGGTGCATTTAACTCTTGATCGTGGCGGCAAGACAGTTGAGGTGGATGTTGTCAGAGACACTATTCTTGTTGAATCGGTTGAATCACGACTTGATGAAAAACTCTCTACATGTACGGGGACATGTGGCAAAGTTGCCTATCTTAAACTCAATCAATTTGGAGATAATACAGTTGATGAATGGGAACAAAAGGTTGCTGAGATAAATAAAGCCTGGACAAATAAACAGGTAAAAGGGCTTGTATTAGACCTTCGTGACAATCCAGGTGGATATCTTGAAAGTTCAGTATATCTTGCTGGCGAATTTCTTGAGAGAGGAAAACTTGTTGTTAAACAAGAATCAACAACATATGAAAACAAAGACTATTATGTTACTCGAAGTGGAACTTTATTAACCATCCCAATGACCGTGCTTATCAATAAGGGCTCAGCTTCTGCTGCGGAAATATTGTCCGGAGCACTACGTGACCATAAGAGGGCAACCTTGTATGGAGAAAAGTCTTTTGGAAAAGGATCGGTACAAGAGGCGCTAGATCTAGGAGATGGCATGGGGATGCATATAACTGTTGCAAAATGGGTTCTCCCAAAAGGCGAGTGGATAAACGGCACAGGAATACAGCCACAGATAAAAATAGAGAATGTCATTCCTGAGGGGAACACCATGAGTCGAGAGCTGGATAAACAGCTAGACAGTGCGATAGAGATGCTGGTGAAGTAACAGCACAAAATGGAGAAGATGAATTCAGATTAAAAAACTCCTACAAGCTTGAAATTATAGTACTCAAACAATTTTAATCTTGTATAATCCCGAAATATACTTTGCATGCAATGGATTTTTTGTTCTAGACTCATTCTATTAGAACGTAAAGAAGCTGAGGATTTGAAAGAGAAGAGAGAGCTCAATCTTTATGATACTTCCTGTATCTGCGGATACGAGCACTTGCTTTTGGATAGTAATAGGAAGAAGTCCAAAGAACTTCTCCATTCTTTGCCCAGTGATGCGGTAAATCAACTTCCCACCCTCACTTACCAGAAGGATCGAGGGCTGTGAGAGGCTAGTATTTAAAGCCTTTAACTCAACAATAATACCCAACGCCTCATCAGGCATGATACTCACCTTCTGAGGGCCATTTGGAGTCTCAACGGTAAGAACTCCACTTAATGGATCAACAGAAAGACCCATACTTGATTTTGCAATGACGTTATTTGCATTGATTTCAAGTTGCGCAGCAGACGTTTTTGTTTCATTTGATGCACCTTGAGCGATTAGTTGTGGTGTAGTTGCCTGATTTGAGATACTAAAAAATTGATTTCCTCGTTTGACTGTAAGCTCATCTTGTTGAGTAACAAATGAGGCACCAGCTTTTTGTTTAAGAGTTACTAAAATACCCCCCATAGATCTGGCAACATTCTCAGCAAGTTGTCTTTGTTCTTGAGGAAGAAGGGATTTTAATGCAGTATTTGTAATTACAGCTGAAGCAAGGCGGATCTTAATATCAGATAGAGCATCTGTATTAAGTCTCGCAGTAACATTCCCAGATACATTTGTTTGAGATGCAAGGGATACTGGGATAATAGATTCAGGTTTCATTGTCGGTGTTGGGACTGCAGGGATTTGAGTAGGGTGAAAGGATGTCTGAGTGGGGATAGGGATTTGAGTTGGTCCAGAAGTTTGAATCACTCTTGTTGGCTCAACATAGGGAAGTGGAGTGGGGCTTGGTGGAATTGGAGTAGCAGTTGGTGGCTTGTAGAGGTTGCCAACTCCGCCTTGAGCCTTAGGCTGTGTAATAGTGGGTCCTTGAGTGGAAGGCTGGTTCCCGTTATATTGAAGTGTAATAACAATGGCATCAGACCCAGCCACAGGACTGATAGCGGAAGTATTCACATCAGAACACGAACATGTTTCGGTTTTATCTACACAATCAAGCCCTCCATTGGCGGCGAAGACGGTACGAGTGCGAGATCTTATACATCCATTTCCACTTTTAGTACAAGCTCCCCATTTCCATTCACAATTAATCGCGCACGGATTTGTATTACATTGTCGAGAGTTTACATTAGAACAAGCAGTTCCGCCATTTGCTGAAGGAGTAATATTTATTTTATATTGCACTCCTCCGCCACACAGGGCTGTACATGCACTCCAATCCCAGCTACAATCGACTGGTACTGGGATGTCTGTGGGAATTGGCGTATTTGACGGTATTGGAGTTGGTTGATTTGTTGGGATAGGGGTTGCAGTTGGCACGGGGCAAGTTAATTGACTAAGATAATTATTGCAAACAGTTGATGGATAAAAATTATAGTAAGAATAAGTTGGATAAAAACAGACGCAGCACCAATTTTCCCAACTACCATCAATACATTTCTTAATATTATTTGCACCGGTATATAGCTTCCACGCCCCTGACGATTTATCATTTGAAGTGCAATTGTGATCACATCCCGCGTTTACAGATAGTTGCTGTGCGTTCGAGAAAAAGATGAAGAGAAATAGAGCTATAATTAAGTAGCGTTTCATTGCAGTATAATCATATACTATTTCCACCTATGAATTCAATCTATATCGACACTCATTGTCATCTCAATTTTAAGCGGTTTAAAAAAGATTACGATACGGTAATTAAGCATTCCCTTGAGAACGGCATACAATCATTTATTGTGCCTGGCACAGATATTCTTCTCTCCCAAAAGGCGATTGAGATTGCATCGAAATACGAAAACATATTTGCTGCAGTGGGAATTCACCCACATCACACTTTTATTAATCAAAAATTAAAGATAGAAGATCAAAAGTTGACTCAATTTGAGAATGATATGGCAGAACTTGAAAAGATGTTGATTCATCCAAAAGTGGTAGCGGTAGGGGAAGTGGGATTGGATAGTCACGAATATGAAGAAACAAAATATCAGGAATACCATATCAGTGAAGAGTTTATGAATGCACAAAAGGAATATTTCCGCGCGGAGATTCATTTAGCACAGAAATACAAAAAAGCACTTATTATTCACAACCGAGAGACAAAAAAAGAACTTCTTGAGATTTTGAATTCGGAATGGAATGAAGAAATGTGTTTTCGGACAGTATTTCATTGCTGTGAGCCCGACCAGGAACTACTTACTTATGCAATTCTGCACAACATCTTCATAGGGGTCGATGGGGATGTTACATATGGAGGGGAGAAAGCGGAATTTGCAAAAGAGATCCCACTGGAATTACTTGTCCTTGAGACTGATTCGCCGTTCCTTCTTCCCGAACCGTTAAAATCACAAAAACTCTATCCAAATACGCCAGCAAATATCCCCATTATTGCAACATATATCGCAGAACTCAAAGGTGTTGCAGTGGAGGAGATAGCAACGAGAACGACGGAAAATGCGAGGAAACTGTTTAATATAGTTTAAAACTGTTAAATCCCATTTTTAGAAATTTAAAATTTTGCATCGATTTGCTTGGGGTTTAGGATTTAGAGTTTGAGATTTTGTTTTCAATACGGGTACACAATCTCCAAAACCCTTTTTTTAAAGTAGTCTTGATTATATTTTTTAGATCTTTCCAGAGCCTTAAATGATAGTCTAGCCCTCTGTGACTTATTCTGTACAAGAAGATTCAACTTTTCTGCAACTGCTTCAACATTATCCCCATTTATATACTCAGCACTGTCTCCAGCAATTTCATGGAATATGGGTCTATCGTTAAGAAGGGATGGACAACCACAAGATGCTGCTTCTACATACGAAAAGCCGAATCCTTCGTCATGAGATAAAAGTATATTATAGTGTGCCCTTGAATAGAGGGCTAAAAGCTCTCCATCGCTTACAAATCCAGGGAAGACAAACTGCTTATTATTTAATGCCTTTTCAAAAAATATACGTAAGTCTGCTTGCCATGGATGTTTATAATGCTCTGGATTGGTATCTTTAAATATATTTCCCACAAATACACACGTAAGCTCAGTCTTATTAATAGCCTTTGCCAGAGTTGAGAGGTTTTTATTCCATGTTCCGTCACCAACATAAATAAAATAGTCTTCAGAGGGCGTGTTTGCTGGCTGATTGTCCCAGAAACTTGCAGCAAGTGTGGGGTAGAGAACTGAGATCTTATTTTCAGGGATCTTTAAAAATGATTGAATATCTTTCTTGCTCACCTCGGAATCGGTAATAAAATGATCAAATAAATTGAGGTTCATTTTTTGCCAAAAAGAATAAAATTTCCCCTTGATACCAACTGGAAAATGAGAGGGATATTTAAAAGGAATAAGGTCATGAATTACGGCTATTTGACGGTCTGTTACTCTTCCTGTAATAAAAGGGTGTTGGTAAAACGTATAAAAAGGTTGGATCAAAACTGCGTGGGAAGGAACTCCAGAAAGCGAATGAACAAACTGCCAATCAGGGGGAGTATTCTCCTTCAAAATTTGAAGATACCGTCCAATTCCACGAACCTTACTTTGTTTATCGGTATTTGTTGGGTCATAGACATATACTGGCGCACGCATGAGTATATTGTATACTAGAGAGAATATGAATACTAATAGCTCACTCAATAAACAACTCCATGGATATCTTTCGGCTCAGATGGTCAATTGCATGGCACATTACAACGAGACAAAGTCTCGCAATGTTGTGCAGAAAAATTTCGAGTGGGCAGAGAGCTTTGCACATCAATATTATGCAAGTAGAGCAGAGCGTGCAGAAGACCTCCTGACGGACGAAGTAAAAGAAGCACAGGAGATGGCTTGGAGATTTATTGGGGCAGGGAACCATGATTTTTTTGTCACCTGTGTTGATGGACGAAATATACCAATAATTATGTTCTCTAAGCCTCCACATGTAGGCGGTGTACTTCGCGCTCCAGCTGGGGCAGTGACTGGATTCATGGAGGGAGAGAAGCCTGGGACAGTGTTTATTGATCATTCCTCCTATGTTGTTCAGCGCATTGTAAAGCTTTTACGTGAAAAATCGTCCGATACAATCTACTACGGTTTAGATTCTCACTTTGGCTGTGCCGCACGAGGCCAGATTCATGCAACAGAAGGCGGCTATCAAATGGATGGAGGCGTTCGAGCGGACATAGTTAGCAAATTAATGACCGCTCATGGCATCTTACAACTTCGAAAAGACATGCGCAAAAAAGGCGAGGAAGTTGCTGAAATCATACCTACTTTTTTCTCCTATGATCCAAATAATGGTGGGATTGTTGCCGGTCTTGAACTACACATCGATGAAGAAGATGTGGTAAAAAATGGGTACACATCTGAAGTGGTTGAAAAGCTAGTCAAAAAGGGTTTGGTCGTCAGCACTCTTGATCTTCTTAAAGAAAAAAAGATACAAGACTTCCTTTCAAAATTGGTTAAAGCAAAATCTGCTGATTTTAGACATAAATTCAGCAAGTCCCTCCATACAAACTGGACTGCTACAACAGCTCTTTATGCGGAAGGAAAGGGTGAACTCTTCCGAACCATTTTTGAAAAACTTATGTATGCCTATAGCCATGCTGGGTGGGTAATTGGAGATACTGACAGCCTTGCAACCCATTCGATTTCTGAGAGAACAATCAAACAGAAAGCAAAATTCCTCCTGAAAAATATCATTACTCGTTATTCTATTGCGGGCGCTGGAGATGAGTGGCCATTCAATTCACATACAGAAGAGATGTCGGTCATTACAGACGGTGGATATGCTCCATTCTCAGATATTGATGCGTTTGCAGTCTTTTCAAGAGACTTAAATGCACTTCTGACAAATACAAAATTGACAATCGACTTGGTGCGCAACTCAAGAAGAATAAAAAAAATATCAGATCCGGTCAAAAACAGCAAATTAAGTGAAAGTGAGTTCCTTAGTGCACCAGTCGTAATATCAAACAAAGCAATTCTTAACAAAGTCGACGATGCAAGCTGGAAGACACTTTCGAATCTCACAATTGACGCAACATTAGGCGCAATTAATTGGGACGATGTGGAGGTTCTCAACTGGCAGAAATCAGACTTCGAAGAGAAGATTATTGAGACTGCAAAAAATAGTAAGGTGACAATAGAACTGGGAGATGCGTATAAATTTATTGATGGGCTGTACGAGCTATTCGATAGACTGCGTATAATGATGAAGGATAAATATTTTAGACAGATGATTCTCCATGGAAATATTGTCCTCCTCAATACATTAGTTGATCAAAATAGAATGCCAAAATATATTGCCCATTTTGTCATATAACACATGCAAGACACACCATCTGTACGACTTCGAAATGATGAATATAACCGCTATATCCAAGAGTATAAAGAGGAGTGCATCTTTGATAAAACCAATAAGATAAGCCCGTTGGAACAAGTAATTATTGTTCGCTGTTGCGAAGATTACGGATTGGAACAAAAAAATCCTGTTGTCCAAACAGTAGACGAATCAGAGCCTGAAAAAAGATACTCACTTATCTTATATGTTAAAGGAAATTACACACTTCCAGCAGAGACACATCTCTCAACAGATCGAGGGAATCTTTTAGTAAAGCCATTTATAATTCACGACACTATTGTCGCACAAAGAATGCGGATTGTCGCCCATTTATTGTTTGAAAAAAAGGAGATTGAATCTGTCGTCACAATCGACGAGGATTACCTCTATGAAGCGCTTCGCGAGACCTCTTTTGCTCTATCTTTGGAGATGATTGATAAGTGGGGGAAGGGCGCTCAGTCGCTTCAAATAGTTTTCGATGAAACGGGGCATTTTAAAGCATCAGATTTCGACTCAGATTAATAATTTTACACTCATATATGATTCTCGGACCAGAATTATTACTCAAACTTGTAAAAGAAAAAAAGCTAGTAGAAGGACTTGCAGAGCGCGAACTTACAACACCTGAGGGGGCTGGGTTTGATCTTCGATTGGGAGAAGTATACAAGATATCAGGTAGTGCATTTCTTGGAATTACCCATCGTGAGACGCCAAAGATTGAAAAAGTTGTTGAGTATAAGGAAGGGGAGTTGCGAACAATTAAAATAAATCCAGGAGATTTTTTTCTTGTAAGCACAATGGAAAAAGTAAACCTTCCGCTCGATATTACTGTGAATTTTAAACCACGAACAACAACTTTTAGAAGCGGGCTCTTTTTACGGACAGGCAATGGGGCGCCAGGATACTGTGGGAAGCTTACTTTTGGCCTTAAAAATGAGGGCCCAATCACTGTTGAAATCGAACTCGGCTCACGTTTTGTTCATGCTCAGTTTGAATGGGTTGACGGGGGAGGTACACAATATAAGGGGCAATGGCAGGGGGGGAGAGTCACGACGGAGAAGAGAGAAAAGCAGATATGATCACAAACTCTAAACACTAAACCCTAAACTCTAAACAAATTTAAAATTTAGTATTTATTCCTATGAATCACCCAGAATACCAATATCTTAACCTCCTAAAAGATATTTTAGATAATGGAGTTCGCAAAGTTGATCGAGGGACAGGAGACGCTTCATTCAGTGTATTTGGCAGGCAGATTCGCTTTAATCTAGCCGAAGGATTCCCACTTCTCACGACAAAAAGAGTCTATTGGAAGGGCGTCTTGCATGAACTGTATTGGTTCCTTTCAGGACAATCAAACATAAAATATTTAGTCGATAACAACGTGCATATTTGGGATGATTATCCTTATAAGATATACCAAGAAGAGCTCAAAGCTCCAAATGGACTTACGAAGGAGGAGTTTATTGCAAAAATTGCTGTGGATAATGTATTTGCCAAGAAATGGGGGGATTTGCCAAAGATATATGGAGAATTATGGCGACGCTGGCCAACCAAAACAAAAAAAACAATCGATCAGGTGAGCTGGCTTGTTCAGGAGATAAAAGATGATCCTAATGCACATAACCTCATTGTCAATTCCTGGAATCCAGAATATTTATATACGATGGCGGAAAAAAAAGATGCATCCCGTTTCCCAATCTGTCACAACATGTACCAAGTCAACATTATTGATAGGAAGCTCTCTCTTCAACTTTACCAGCGTAGTGCTGATATCTTCTTAGGTGTGCCATTTAACATCGCAAGCTATGCACTCCTTGCACTCATTCTTGCAAAAGTGACAGGATATGAGCCAGGAGAGTTTATCCACACATTTGGAGACGTTCATATTTACGAAATTCACCTAGAGCAGGTGAAAGAACAGCTCAGGCGGAGTCCTTTGCCTTTTCCTACAATTGCATTTAATAAGCCATTCAAGACGGTTGATGAATTTAAGACAGAATATGTACAGTTAAATGATTATCAATTTCATCCACCGATTAAAGCTGCTTTGTCTGTCTCGGGAGGGTATTTTGAGAAGAAAAAATGATAATTTCCCTGATTGCAGCGCTTGATGAAAATAGAGTAATAGGGTATAAGAACACGATTCCTTGGCATATCAAGGATGACCTTATTCGTTTCAAGAATAAGACAGTGGGGCACACCGTCATCATGGGGAGAACAACATTTGACAGCCTGCTTGGATACTATAAAAAAAGTGGGAGACCACTACCTGATAGAAGACATATAATCGTCAGTAGGGAAGTTGGGTATATAGTTGCGGTCCCGAATTGTTTTGTCGCAAATTCGATTGACACAGCAATCCAACTCGCAATTGAAAAAGAAAAAGCCGCTCTGCACACCTCGGAGGTGTGCAAGGCTAGTGAAAATGGGCAGGGCAGGGGAGAGGCAGAAATTTTTATCTCAGGAGGTGCCTCATTATTTAAACAAACGATTGATCGTGCGGATAGGTTGTACCTAACGATAGTTCATGGGAAATACGAAGGGGACACCTATTTCCCGGAATATTCACAGTTTACAAAGGTAATAGGGAAGGAAGACAAAAAAACAAAAGATGGGTTGGAGTATACATTTTTGGATCTAGCGAGATAAAAAAACGAAATCTAAACCACTTCCCCGGCTATCAAGTGCGGTGGGGAAGGAGAGGAAAAGAGCCTCATATCAGCCCTTCTTAACATTCTACTATTTAAATACTGTACAATAATATCCATGAAAACGTCAGATTATTGGTATTTTTTGCCAAAAGAGCTCATTGCGCAAGCGCCAGCAAATCCGCGCGATTCAAGCAAATTAATGGTATATGACACAACTAAAAATGAAATTATTATTGATTATTTCTATAATATTGCAACCCACCTTCCCCCTTCTACCACTCTTACATTAAACGACGCGAGAGTGGTCCCCGCTCGGGTGACTCTTTTTAAAGAAAGGGGGGGGAAAATTGTCGTCTTGTTTCTGATTAATGAGTGGATAACAGCTCAGAGAGGCCCTATTCCCTGCTTTCTAGACAGAAAGGGTAGAGTAGGAGAGAGGCTCTATTTTGAAGATAAGAGCTTTGTGACTATCCAAAGACAGGAGGAAGAGCTTTTTTATCTCCATTGGAGCGGCACAGCTGCTACTCTTCTTGAAAATTTAAATAACTATGGGACAATGCCAATCCCACCTTACATCAAACACTCACCTCTCAGTAGAGATGAGCTTTTTGAGAAGTATCAGACGGTATTTGCCAAGAAAGCTGGTTCAAGTGCTGCCCCTACCGCCTCTCTCCACTATACAGAGAAGGTGTTCAAATCAATTGAACAAAAAGGGCTCGAACAGCTTAAAGTTACGCTCCATGTAGGATTGGGTACGTTTGCCCCCTTGACCGAAAAGAATATCTTGGAAAAGAAGCTGCATGAGGAGTGGTATGAGATATCTGAGGCTGCTGCACTGCGACTTCAGAAGGTAAAAGCAGAGAAACGCCCCCTTTTAGCCGTGGGAACAACCGTTGTGCGCACTCTTGAATCATACGCCCTTTCCTGCAAAATAGGCACAGCCCAGAGTGGGAGGACAGACCTGTTTATTCAACCAGGGTTTGATTTTCAGCTTGTTGATATGCTTCAAACCAACTTTCATCTCCCTTCTTCCTCACTTATGATGCTTGTGGATGCTTTTTTAGCTTTCAAAAAGGCCCCAAAACGTATTTTGGAGCTCTATGAGTATGCAAAAAGCAAAGGACTTCGCTTTTACTCTTTTGGGGACACAATGCTTATCAAGTAGGAAATAGCTATAAGGTACATCTATACATATCAAATACATACATATTAGCTTGAAATCATAGTCCTTTTATGATATACTACAGGCATGAATTGTCATGATTTCCACAAGCCCAGCACAGCGCTGGCTTTTTTTGTGGGGAAAATGATAATACATAAAAGAGTGGAGAAAATATCATCCCACTAGCTGGGGTGAGTCTTGTTTTTCAGGGGATCCCGAATACTTCGCTGTCATGCTGAACTCGTTTCAGCATCTCAAGCTTGTTTCGGGATGCTCGAAGAAAACTGGTTGTTTTCTCCTCGCACTTTGAAAAATTGGGTCGAAACTTTTCTGGAATCAAAATGGGAGTATTTATGACTCCTGTGTTTTACGGAATGTACTATTCCTTAGATCACAGGAGTCTGGCTATTCCCCAGATTTCAGAAGGGTGATGAAAGAAAGATAGAATTGAAATTCTCGCCGTCCACGCATAGGTATATGGCCCCCTGTGATTCGGGGGGAGACACGACTATCTCAAACGGCAGATAGAACGGTCACCATCACAGCATAAACCAGAACAGATTAAAAATCTGTAGCTGGTTGCGGATTCAAAAAATCGAATCCACGGTGTATTATCACTCCTTAGAAAACCTCTACGGAGTGCATATGCACCGTAGCCGTGGACAAGGAGAATCAGATGTTAATTACAATAATACTTGGAGCAATAATCCAGGCCGCAGTTGGCGCCATCATTCCGGTATTAACGAATGGGGCAATAAATGTCGGTCCGAGTATCGTGGTTTCTACGGTACTATCACTAATAGTGATATTAGGGATGGTTTTGTTCGGAGGAGCGGCCCTTATATTATTTGTTGTCATACCAGCAGGTGTGGTATTTCAGCTCTTATTAATTGAGGTGCTTTGCAAAATGTAGGATTTGGGGGAGTCTATGAGTGATCATAGGCCCCCCTCCTCATTTAGAAAATTACGGGTGGCGTCCGATTAAGAAACGCCATATGTAAATGTTTTGCCCAATGACATGAGAACGCATTGGAGTTTAAAAGAAAGGAGGATGATAATTTGTTAATTATTGTCCGCAAAGTACTGACGTTCATCGTCGTGGTGTTGTTTCTTGTGGGACTTGCCATGTTAGTATTTGGCCCCTACAAGATCGACATCAACTGGGTTCTTTAACAGAGAACCCAGCGCGGGCTCATTGCGATAGTATGAGCTTGAGAGTGGAACTCAACCTTATGATAGCGTCACGTAGACGCTATCATTCCACACGAATACGCATATTGGTCAATTCCCCCACTATCAGTGGGAGGGAAAGGGGTGTGCTTTTCTTGCTTTGACGATCTCAAAGCTGGAGAAGAAAAACGAGGTGTAATAATGTTTAGAAAGAAAATTGGTCGAAAGACCACACAGATTTTTCTTGTATTTTTGATCGCTGCACTAGTTTTAAGTGCATGTGGATCAGCTGCCCCTGCGGCAGAGCCGTCAACATTCTCTTCTACACAGGCTTTTGAACAGCCTGTTGAGGATGATTCAGAAGTCATTGCAATATATTGGGACGAAGAAACCCAACAAATATTTGACATGACGGTTAAGTTGTTTCAAAATCAAAACCAAAACTCTGGTCTGACGCCCGAAGAGCTAAAGGCATATTATATTGCCCACAATCCAGTAAATTTTGTGGAAATGTCTTCGGACCAAAAAGCCCTCCTTGCAAGTGCAGGCGGGTTGGTTTTGGTTGGGAGCACCACCTCCGGTGGTACTCTTACCATAGGATCAACGACAGTTGCAACATTTGAAGCTGGGAGTAGCGCTATTCCATTATTGGAAACGTTATCTCCTGCGTTACAGTTGTCGCTGCCGGTGATGGTAGTTGTGGGAAGTGGTATAGCTTTAAAGTACACCACCACGCAAGCATATGCCAATAAAATGGCGTTAATGCAACATCCCATGCCTGAAAATGTGAAGATTCTAGTTCCAACGTTTGTGGAAGCGATGACGTTTTCAACTATGCAGACATATCTTCCTGCAGAAACGTATGCGAGCATCGTAGCCCTTGAAGGGGTTATGGGACAGAGTTTGACAACAAGTCAATTGACTTCAACAATTGACATTACATGGTTGGCAGCCTCGTACGAAAAGATAATAAATCTTGGAGTTGCGACACTGACAATAAGTGCAAACTCATGTAAGGTTGATCTCAATCTTGACTTTAAAGGAGAGAGATTTTCAGTAACTGAGCAGGGAGAAAAAGGTTGTGATCCGGCTGCTCAACTTTTTTTTGCCGTTGCAAAGCTCATTGAAAAGTTTGCAGCGAGAATATTTCAAGTAGTAACAGCAAAGTCGTTTGTGGATGCGCTTGCCGCCCAGAATCCACAAGCAATGCAATTCAAGCTCGAAGCCCAGGAGACGATTTTTGCTCTCCAAAGTGTCCTATCAGTTCTCCTTAAGGAGATGATCAAAGACGGCTTCTTCAAGTTTTAGTTTAAAAAAGGGTGAGTAGTGAACAACTACTCACCCGTTTTCTTTCATCAATAAACCCCCTCCGTAGTAACAACTATGGATCGGTGGAAAGATATGGATATCTCATATAGATATTCACGAGGTTGACCCAGCCTCATATAGATCAAGCGGCTCACATGCCACTTAAGAATCTGTGGAGAGATACTTTGTATCTTTTCCCAGGTATTGGCCCTTTCGCCATCCTCGTTCACACGAGTCTTTAAACAATCTATATTCTTTCTCTTTCCCTAAATCGATCAGTGAACAGATCACTGGTATATTGAGGGAAAGAGGAAAACAAAGCCCTAAATATCTTCTTGACATTTGTGGCACATAATCATATCATCTGTTGTAGGAGCAATAGAGAATATTATTATTTTGTTGCGCCTCATTAAATGTATGTCTACGCCCACAACATCGAGTAAGGATTATAAAAGCTATTTGGCAGATATTGAGAAGGTGTGTGAAGAATATCTTGTAAAAAAGGCTCCTGCTCTTCCTGAGAATGCGAAGGAGATAATTGTCAAATTTGGTCCCTGGATTTCCGTAGTTCTTCTTGTTATGGCAGCCCCAGCGCTTCTTGCCCTTCTTGGTATTGGAGCAGCTCTCACCCCCTTTAGTTATCTAGCGGGATTATCAGGTGGAGTGGGCTATACACTTTCGATGGCATTTACTGCCGTCATCATGGTTGTTCAAATTATTGCTCTCCCTGGATTGTTTAAAAGAGCAAAGAGCGCATGGACACTTATGTTTTATGTTGCCCTTCTTGAAGGTGTTCATCAACTTGTTCAATTCAATATTGGAGGATTGGTTATTGGAACTGTCATAAGCCTCTATTTCTTATTCCAAATAAAGCCAAAGTATAAATAAGGCTATTCAATAAGAAAATAAACTGGCGCTGAGGAAACTCAGCGCCTTTTTTTTGGAGTCAAAATTTTATAACTGAAATTGCCTATGGTGACATAAACCGTGAGGTATAATTGCCTGTATGTCATCTTTTTTTTCCGTCACGCACAAATCAACTAAATCGCAAGCGCGAGTTGGTGCAATTACAACAGATCATGGGGTTGTCCAGACCCCTGCTTTTGTTCCCGTGGGCACAAAGGGAACTATTAAAGGATTGACACAAGAACAGATTAAAGATCTTCATGTTCAACTTTCTTTTGTGAATACCTATCATCTTGTTACCCATCCTGGAGTTAGCGTATTAGAAATGGCCGGGGGGGTCTATAATCTTGCAAAATATACAGTTCCATTACTGTCTGATTCTGGAGGATTCCAGGTGTTCTCACTTGCACAAAGAGCCAGAAATAAGACCACTATATCACACAGTGCAACCCAGAAAAGAACAGCATCTGTGCGTGGAGACGAAGAACCGCTTGTTGAGAAGATTGATGAAGATGGAGTAGTGTTTCGCTCTGTGTATGATGGGCAGAAGATTGCCTTCACGCCTGAGACCTCAATGGACTTTCAAAGAATTATCGGGGCAGATATGAATATGGCATTCGATGAATGTACCTATTATCCTGCGACGCATGAATATACGGCAAAAGCAATGAATCGTACGCACGATTGGCTGAAAAGGTGTATCTCCCGACGTGCCACAGATTCGGATACTCCACGCTTTACAAAGAATCAATATCTCTACGGTATTATTCAAGGCGGTACGTTTGAAGATTTAAGGATTCAATCTGCCCAGTTTGTCGTGGCACAAAATACACCCGGAATAGCGATAGGTGGCGTATCAGTTGGGGAGACAAAAGAGGAGATGAGAAATCAGGTAAAATGGGTTGCCCCATATCTTCCTTTAGACCGCCCTGTTCATCTTTTAGGGGTTGGGCAGGTAGATGATATTGTTGATTTAGTGAAATATGGGATCGATACATTTGACTGTGTGGAGCCAACACGTGTCGCACGGATGGGGACAGCATACCAGACAAAAGCGGTACTTGCCCAACTTGAAGGGGTGGTTTCGTCTTATGAAATTGATATGAACAAAGCCTTATATAAGGCCGATATGAGCTCACTAGATGAGAATTGTACCTGTTCAACTTGTGTGAACTATAGCAAGGCGTATGTCCATCATCTGTTCAAACAAAGAGAACTCCTTGGCTATACTCTTCTTTCCTATCATAATTTATTTGTGATGGAGAGGTTGATGGAAAGAATTAGACTGTTAATACAATCTAATCATATTTAAAGGAGACCTACTCCATTCAATATCTCCTTGAGATCTCTTGTTTTTCCATCAATCATAACGGGCACCAGTAGGAGTTTTTGGTCCATGATTGCCTGTTGAATCTGGGGGTGATAGAGAATTTTCCGACAGAGGTCGAGATGATATCCTCTTGCTCTTTCTGCACTTGATACATCTTGATCTTCAGAAAGCACTCCCGCTACAAATAGGAGATAGGGTGTTTGTTTTGGAGTAGATCTATTGCTTCCCATGATGTTTGTCTGAGTGATAATATGATCTATAATACCATCATCATTTGGGTTTGCACAAAACACCTGATCAGGCATAAATTGGCCAACAGCAGCACCATCTGTCGATACTGACTGCATAATCTCATTATGGTCACTATAGGGATGATTTCCATTATATGCGCCGGAGAGGTATTGGAGGGCGGTTGTCCGCGCAAGATAAAATCTCAACGCTTTTTGTTGTGGTGCTGAAAGAAGAGAAAGTTCAACATGATTCTCAATATAGCTTTGAATTTGCTGATAAAAAGGATTATTCGCATTCAAGAGTGTGCGAGAAAGTCCATTTATTAGTTTTTCATTCTCAATAATATACTCTGGATCTTCTAATTTCCCACGGATTATTCCCGCAGCATAATCATTTATCGTATGTAATTCTTTTCCATCTTGGTTAATGAGATATTCCCGTGTATGCCATTCCATTTCTCGCGCAATATCCGTTGTAGAAAAGCCTTTATTTTCCTCTCCATATCCAAGCACGAGGCCCATTGTTGCGGTATCATATACTGCGGTAATTGCTGTTTTCTCCTGTTTTTTTCCGAGGGGTTCAGCGGCATCGTTGTAAAGTGTATCGATTGCCAACGCTGCTTTTTTATGTTGATTAAGATTTGCCAGGACCAAATCTGTTCCTTCAGGATATTTATCTGGATGTCTTGTCCTGTCTTGCATCATTGCTCCACAGCCATGATGGGGATCTGAGAGGTCTGTATGTGCAAGGAGTATTTCAAGGACCGGACCTCTTTGCGCTTCATCTATTATTGCCACCGATAAACGAGTGTCTTTGAGAATTGTTTTTTTTGAATGATCGGGTTTTTCAATTTCCTCTGTTTCCAACAGGCCAGCCATTGTCTCATGTACCTTCATTGCTCTGCCCTCTGCCCATAATGTGGAGAGTCTTCCATCAATACACTTACTGATTCCAAGTGCTGTATCTTTACCTCTCAGATCTTTTTCATCTTCAACTACTTTTTCATATTCCCTGGAGGCAAGAATAAGTGAGGTTATGCGATTTCTCCCAATAATATCTTCAAAATGCTGAGTAATCCTTTCAGAGGAGGTTGTGTCAAAAAGCGGAACGTCAACTTCACCAGATGGGTCTTTATTACTAAAATATGAGTTGAACTTTGTGAAGTAGTTATCAAACGACTGAGAGAACGGAATCATCCACTCCTTCATGGTATGAAAATAGTAGCTCAGCTCTTCTCCCCGAGGGCGACTATGGAGCTCCAATTTTCTTACTCTACTTGCAAGGGATGCGACTGTGATACTTGGCCTTATTTGTTCTTTTGGTCTCATACTATTTTCAGGATTTAAACAAGCAGCAGTATTATATCACAATTTCCCTTTAGAGAGCTCTAAATATAGGAGTTAAATAGTATATGCAGAAAGGAAAGTTGAGAGGGGAACCTCTTTTTTTCCCTCAAGCTGCACGGTGGTAATAAGTGGTCGATTATCATCTGTTAGCTTCATACCTGTAATCTTGAGGCGTTTTTCAACCCCATCAACAGGAATGAGTGACCAGAGCCCGGGCCAGGGAGAAAGCGCACGAAATAGGTTGAAAGCTGAGAGTTGAAAGTTGAAAGAAAGAGAAGGACCGTACTTTTTAAAATAAGCCTGTATTATTGGCAAAATATCATCTTTTGTCAGCGCTTCTTCACGAACAATTTTCTGAAAAAGGGGAAAAGGAATGAATCCATCTTGTTTAGTCAATAGTCTATTATATGTGGCATTTTCATGAATTTGTTCCTTCTTCTGTAAAGCTCCATCTATAAGAAGTTGTACATTATTTTTGAATAGCTTATAGCCTATATTAGAAAGACTTTTTTTCAATGTTTCCTGAGTATCTTCATTTTGAATTGTATAGGTCTCTTGACTAATAATTGGGCCGTGGTCCATACGTTCATCCATCTGAATGAGGCTAACTCCCGTTACTGCATCTCCAAGAAAGAGAGGATAAGTGATAGGAGAAGGGCCACGATACTTAGGAAGAAGAGATGGGTGGATGTTCCAGAAGCCCTGGGGGGGTAGTTTTAACATCTCAGTTGGGATTATCTCACCAAAAGCATAGAGGAGGACAAGGTCTATTTCTTTTAATTTTAAATTTACAATTTCTGATTTAAAATTATCATAAACTGAAATACTCTTTTCTTGAGCGAGGAGTTTAACCGGAGTGGGAGTAAGGGCTTGTTTTCTTCCGGCTGGTCGATCCGGCTGTGTGACGACAAACTTAAGTTCAACAGGGAGTTTCTTATCTTCAATAATAGATTTGAGTACGGTTGCAGCAAAATCTGGAGCTCCAAAGAATGCCAACTTTATTTTATTCATGTATGTGTATTATACCGTATTTAGTGATCCCCTCAAAGGAGGGGGTGAGGATAATTTTATTGGATCCCGATTTTCATCGAGATGAGGCCATATATATAGCTTAGATTGCGCGTTAATGTATAAAATTCCAAACTCTAAGCTCAACATCCTAAACAAATTACAAATCCCAAATAATACAAAATATATTTTGTTTAAAACTTAGAATTTTGTAGCTATTTGCTTACAGTTTAGGATTTATGATTTGGGGTTTGAACCTAGTTTCCTATCGCAAGGCTTGTCTGAAGGAGTGGAAGATACTGTTTTGCAACGGTAATAGTTACGACCTGGGCTATATCGACATGATAAAAACGATAGGAGGAAGTGTCTTTTGTTTGAGTTTCATACGCTCGGATGGTTTTATTAAGCATAATTTGTATTTCTTTTTCTTCCTTTACAAACACCTTTTTTTCACAGGAAAGCGCAACTCCTAAAGATCCTTTTCGTGTGGAAAAGAGGGCTGATGTAGAGCCTTCCTTTGTTTTTTCGAGCTCATTTGGGATAAGGAAAGAAGTTTTACATCCGGAATGAACGTAATTTGCAAAGGTAAGTGGCTGGGCGGTTGGAGCACTCGTGATAGAAGGGGGAAGATTTAAAACATAAGATACAGTCTTGTTTACTTTTTCAACCTCCCGCCCATAGCGAATACCAAGGATGAAAAGTAGTATGGCAAAAAGAAAAGCAAGGAAAATATAGGGAAGAGGACGCTTGGACATGTGATTAGTATAGCGTAGTGAAGAGAAGGTAACTAGTGGATAATAATCACACCTCAGTCTTCTGTTCCACAAAAAATGTCTTGATGACCTCTTCAATACTTGCGTCTTCTACCGTCAGGTCAGAAAATGGCAGTGTTTCAGATATTTTTTTAATCGTTTCGGGAAGAGCTATTCGTTTAACAGAATAAATAAGCTGTGGGTGAGTATGAGAAAGAGGGGTACCAATTGCGCGTATTTTAACCTCAGAAATATGTCCTTCAAGAGTGATCTTTACTCTTTTTTCTGTTGAATACTGTTCAATAATATTTTTTAGAGAGCCATCATACACAATGATGCCTTTATGAATAATAATAAGACGCTTTGCGAGTCGCTTCACATCTTCTAAATAGTGGCTTGTCAGAATAACTGTTGATTTATAGGTTGACTGGTACTCCTTAATGAATTCACGGATAGCTTCTTGAGAAAAAATATCAAGGCCAATTGTTGGCTCATCTAGGAAAACAAGTTGAGGCCTATGTAAGAGTCCAGCAATAAGCTCCATTTTCATTCGCTCACCAAGAGACAATGTCTTTACTGGTTTATCAACCAACTCACCACAGTCTAAAATCGACAACAGATGATCTCTTGTCTTTTTGTACTCTCTCATTTCAATTTCATACACCGCACACTGTAAATCGAAGCTATCAATTGCAGGAAGGTCCCAAATAAGTTGATTACGTTGCCCCATAATAAAGGCGATTTTTTTTAAGAACTCCTTTTTTTTATCAAATGGATTTTGATTCAAAACTGAGATGGATCCGGAGGTAGGGTAGAGGATGCCTGCGAGCATCTTGAGTGTCGTTGTTTTTCCCGCTCCATTGGGGCCTATAAATCCGATAAATTCATTTTCATCGATATGAAATGTAGCATCATGGACAGCTCTTTTTTCTTTAAACTGGCGGAAAAAGATATCCTTAAAAAGGTTTTTTTGTTGAACATGGGATTTATAGGTTTTAGTTATGTGTTTGACAGTGATCATAATTATTTTGCTTGACTTTTTTATCCTCCCCAGCTTTGATATTTTCTCAACGCATAGCCCCAAGATTGTATTGCAAACATGAACAATACCGATGATAGCACAAATGAGATGAGAATATTTACTCCTGAAAGAGCACCAAGAAGGGCTTCTGAGGGAAAAGACATCATGATCCCAACAGGAATGATAAAGGTAAAAATACTTCTCATAGGCTCTTGGTAGATTGCCATGGGGAATCGTCCAAGGCTTGTTATATCGCGATAAATAAGGATCGTATGATCAACTTCGGCAGAAAGGATTCCCACAGCAAGCACAATAATGTGAAATGAAGTCGCAATCCATAGTGCATTTATAAATAATGCAAGAAAAATAATACTATTAAATCCAGTTGGGGCGTTTTGACTTGCGATGATAAATGTCATGAATGTATAAGGGATGAGAAGAATAATATCGAGAACATCTACTCCACCAACAAGAATGCGTAAAAACGGATGATAGGGCTTTAATAAAATAGTATCAAGAGAGCCACCAACCACAATCCATCTGAACCTGTAGACCTCACGAAAGAGGATTTGGGAAATAGTATCGATAAGGTTAAATATCATATAAAAGAGTGCTGCTTGCTGAAGTGTATATCCTTTAAGTATGCGAGTTTTTGAAAAAATAAAATATAGAAAGAAAAAAAGAAAAGCAAAACGAATAACCTTCCCTAATATAAAAATAATGACGCCGAGACGCCCTTGTGTCGTTGTACGCATGCTATTGCGGGCAAATAGCCAGAAAATGCGAATGGAATGTCTCATAATTATTTGTATTTCATATTTTGTATATTTCCTCATGACAAAAAACTCTTGCTTTGCTCAGTGCTCCGTTTATTATTTCTCGAGCCTGAATTGAATTTTCGCAATACGTATCGAAAAATCAAAGTAGTCTCTCGAAACAATAAACTCCGCACAAATTTAATATCAATATATTATTTTCCCCAAAACGAAAACTCATGTATTCCCTTATTCCACACTATTTTTGTAAAAAGGAAAAGAAAGAAAGCCCACGCTGCCGCACACACAAGCTGTTGTACAATAAAAGGGCTTTGGACACCACTTATTAATGTTTTTGCGGGAAGGTAATAAAGATAGGGGAAAGGGGTAAAAAGAAATATTCGATAGATAGTGGGTGGAAGAAGATCGAGTGGAAAATATGTGCCTGACACAAAATAGACAATCATCATAAAAAGAAAACGAGGTGCCCATACTTCTGGCGTCCAGAAACCGATGAATGAGAGAAGGAGATTGATGAAAAATGATATACAGATAGCACAAACAAAAAAGAACAAGAAAAAGCCTAGTGCTTGAGGGGGAATAATGGGGATTTTTAAGAAATAAACAAGTAAGCCAAACTCAATAATGCCAAAAAAACCATTCATGAGTTTATCGGCAGCATCTGTTGATGCATAATAGCCAAAAACAGAGAGAGGCTTGAGGAGGAGATTCATAATAGTCCCGCTTTGTATTTCATTTGCAAGGTTTGAAGTGCGAGTACTTGCTATGAGTGTGCTTACTAAACCCGTGTATAGGATATAGGAAAGCATCTGTATTTTTGAGTAATGACCAAAAGAGATATTTGTGTCAAATACCCCCATCCAGAGGAACAGTGTAATAAGCGAAGAAAGGACTACTCGAACGCGCCATAAGACAAAGTTTAGGCGATAAGCAAAATACTCTTTGAGTGTGACAAAAAATACCTGGAAATAACTGTGCATGAGGACAGTATATACCTCTTATATTAAAATTTTACGGCCAAAATAGACAAATTATGAGGGGGATATCAATGATAATTGATCTCAATGTATTATTGATAAACAATGTTCTAATTGTTATATTAGAGTCCAATGGGAGAACCTAATCCTGCGGCTTCAACACCAAAAAAAATAACTTCTTCAGAGAGCGCTGGACCAGAACATCGTAAACCTGTTCAGAAATCAAAACGTGCAGAAGCTCCAAAACAAGAGGGCACACAGGCGGCGTCATTAGCTGCAATGGAGCAGACTGACAAAGCAACAAGTACCAATGAGGCACAAGCATTAAGAAATTATATTGCAACACAGATGGAAAATAATGCTCTTAATAGGCAACGAGCCGAATTGGAACCAGACACTGCTCCAGAAATTTTTAAGGCACCGATGGGAGAGACCATTTGGAAGATGCGGGGTACAGCTACTGGACTTCTCAATACTGCATATGTGGCATTAGGTACAAAATATGATCTAGATTATGGAGAACCAACACCTCAACCAATTTCGGTCGAGTTTCCTATTGCTGAAATACCTGCATACATTTTAAAGCAGATGGAAGGGGTTATTTACTATTTGGGAGCAGATACAGAGGGGGCAACCGTGACTGTATCTGGGCAGAGAGTAGATATTTCAGGTGGTGGAAATAAATTTATTGTAAAAATGGAGACACCTAACAGGTCAATACAGGTCACCAAATATGAAGGATATAGATTGAATAGAAGTGAACCTGAAAAAGATAATGAAATGGTAATAGTTTCAAAAGATGGCGATAAAACAAGAACAATCACCTTTCGGGAGGGAGGCTCTGGTGAAGAAACCGAATCGGTCGCCAATCTTATAGATTTGAGAGAGACCAAGCAAGAAATGAAAAATAAGAAGGGGAAGACTACTGGGACAACCACATCAATTGTTGCATATACCCACGATCAACGTGGAGATATTAAAGAATCATACTTTGGCGTAAAAATGCAAGACAATAAGGGCAAAACGACAGGAAGTTGGCCTGCACCAAAAGAAGCTGAATCACGTATGCCAATGACGCATGGGAGGCCTGACAAAAGCCTTGTTGCATTGTTCCCTAGAGTCCAGGTGCAACGCCCAGTTAAATAAAGAGCCGATTTGACAAATACAATCGGTGTGTTATACTTTCTTCAGATCCTCTTCGATAGGATTGGCAATTTGAAAACTTTTTCTGAACAGCATTTTATAGGGTATTTATCAAGCAATTGATAGAAATCAAGCATTGTATTGAAAGCATTTTTGCTCATAGATCGTGCCCATCCCTTACCAAAATCTAGAAAAAGTTTCTGCACAACCGTCCTTGAGGATCGCTTCATGTAGCTTTTTTCATGTTTTAATCAATTTATCTATCACTATAGACTTTATTATTTATTAATTTATTATTTTTTTAATCTTCTTCTCATATGTTTACAAAACGAAAACCTGCCCCAAAAGCACCTCTTTCCTCCCAAGATCAATCAGAGACACTCGATGTTTCAAAAATGCTTGATCAACTTGAATCAAAACCTATTTTAACTGCAGATTCAGGCTATGATCTTCCTCCCCAGGAAGAAAAAAAACCAGTTACATCAGTTTCAGTCTCAGCGCCCGCTCAAAAAACAGCCCCAGTAGAAGATAGACTAAAAGAAGATCTTAAAATGAGCTACCCTGCAAAAGGCATTCTTGATGTTACTTTTGGAGGATATGGATTTTTAAGAAAAGATTATGTGATCAATCCAGACAGTGACATTTATGTCTCCACATCTCAGATTCGACGCTTTTGGCTTCGCAAGGGAGATGAAGTAGAAGGATTGGCTCGCCCTGCAAAAGAGGGTGAACGATTTCATTCACTTCTTTTGATTAAAAAAATCAATGGTGTAGAGATTACAGAAGAACAAAGTCGCACACGAAAAGAGTTTGATAAACTTACCTCAATTCATCCTGATAAACAGATCAGACTTGAAACAAAACCTGATATTTTATCTACTCGTATTGTTGATTTGATCTCACCAATTGGATTTGGACAGCGTGCTCTTATCGTCTCTCAGCCTAAGGCTGGAAAGACGACATTCCTTAAAGAAGTTGCTGAAGCGATTACTATCAATCATCCTGATGCCATGATTTTGGCAATCTTGATTGGAGAACGACCTGAAGAAGTCACCGAAATCAAAAGATCACTCAAAGGTGAGGTAGCAGCATCAAACTTTGATGAGTCACCTCGTCAACAGGTAAAAGTGGCCCACTTAGCTCTTGATAGAGCACGTCGCATGGTAGAGATGGGACATCACGTTGTTATCCTTCTTGACTCCATCACACGTCTTGCACGCGCATTAAACATGGCTGTTGGGCAGAATGGAAAAGGATCCGGACGCAGCATGTCTGGTGGAATTGATGCAGCAGCACTCTATCCAGCAAAGAAATTTTTAGGAGCGGCACGCAACTGTGAAGAAGGTGGCAGCTTAACCATTATTGGTACAGCACTCATCAAAACAGAGTCTCGAATGGATGATCTTATCTACGAAGAATTCAAGGGAACAGGTAATATGGAAGTCCATCTTGATCGTGGATTTGCAGACAAAAGACTCTATCCTGCACTTGATATTGAAAAATCAGGTACACGACACGAAGAATTACTCTTTAGTCCAGACCATTTGAAAAAAATCACAACACTTCGACGCATGCTCTCCCTTCTCACTCCTGAGGAGCGGCTGACAGCTATGATCGATAAGTTGACAAAGGTAAAGACAAATGAGGAGTTCCTCAATAGCTTGAAGGGGTAAGACGGTTAAACTAGTTGAATCGGTCTAGTCGGCATATAACTAATTCGACCAATACAACTGTTTCTCCTGTATACTAATCCACGTGATATACAGAGCACTGGAACGACTATTTGCTGGAATTCTTCTTGTTTTATTCCTCCCACTTCTTAGCATTCTTTATGTTGTCGTACGACTTGATTCTCAGGGGCCATTTTTATTTCTTCAATTACGCGTGGGAAAAGACATGCAACTCTTTTGGATCTTTAAGATACGTACAATGGTAGAAGATGCTGAAAGTTTAAAGCTCAAAGTTAAAAGATTAAACGAGGCAGATGGGCCAGTATTTAAGATTCGCAATGACCCACGGTATACTCATGTGGGGGCATTTCTTTCTCATATCGCTCTTGATGAGCTCCCACAATTAATCAACATCGTTCGAGGAGAAATGGCATTTGTTGGACCGCGCCCACTTCCAAAAAAAGAAGCCTTAGCAGTGCCTAAAAAATACGGAAAACGATTCTCAGTACTCCCAGGAATGACATCAAGTTGGATTGTTGCAGGAGCCCATAGTCTAACCTTTAAGAAATGGATGGAGCTTGATTGCACCTATGTAAAAGAGCATTCAATACTTGGAGATATAAAGATTTTGCTATGCACAGTAGGTATCATCTTACAAGCATTTTTTTCCTCTCAAAACCATAAGTCATAAATTACTTCTTTTGTTCCGCACACTCTGTTTTTATCCAGATTGAAAAACTCGCACAAGCAAAAGAATAGCAGTGCTCAAACAATTTCAACCTTCATAAAACCAGAGTGCACTTCTCTTTTAACATGAATCATAGATTTGTTGGAGAGTTGTGTATAACTTGTGGAAAGTGAGATATGCGGGAAATAATTCAATTTACGACGTTATTGAGTTTAAAGATTAAAGACCAAAGATTAAAACTCTACAACGTTTATTATCTGATCTTTTCCTGTTTTTTCTTTTTGACTTTAAGCTTTTAGCTCTTTACCTCTTGACATTTTCTTTTTATAGAGACTATACTGGGTACTGGTAGGGAGTACTTGAAAAATAATTCAATATTACAAACATCTAAGTAACAAATATGGAACTTTCTCAGAGAATTAGTAGAATAATTGGACAACTGAAGGGGATTCAGAAGATGGTAGAATCAAAGCGAGATTGTGGTGACGTGCTACAGCAAGTATCAGCTGTAAAAAAAGCCATCGATGGACTATCAAAAGAAATAGTTGTATCAAACATTTGTGAGTTTTTACCACATAAAGATGTTAAAAGGGTGAGTGAGATGATTGAACGGGCTATTAATTTATAAATTAATTCATTTTTATGGAAAACAATGTAATCATTATCGGTGGTGGAGCGGCAGGTCTTTCTGCAGCACTATATCTTGCGAGAGCGGGTTTGGAGCCTCTCGTGTTAGCTGGATCCCCTCCCGGAGGACAACTCATGCTCACGACAGAAGTGGAGAATTTTCCTGGCCAAAAATCAATACTAGGAGGAGAGCTTATTGAGATAATGCGAGCGCAAGCTACATCATTTGGAGCAAAAATAATTGATGAGAATGTAAAATCGGTCAAGTCAATTAATTCTTTCAAGTCAGTTGAATTAGCAAGCGGCACCGTATATCAATCAAAAGCAGTAATAATTGCTACTGGAGCTAAAGCACTCTGGCTGGGCCTTGAAAGTGAGACACGCCTTCGTGGAAAAGGAGTATCAGCATGTGCAACATGTGATGGATTTTTCTTTAAGAATAAAATAGTTGCGGTACTTGGAGGAGGAGATAGTGCGCTCGAAGAAGCCTTGACACTCACTAAATTTGCATCAAAAGTCTACCTCATTCACAGACGTTTAGAATTTAAAGCATCTAAAATCATGCAGAAGCGTGCCCAGGAAAATCCCAAAATAGAGATTATTTTGGATGCACAGGTACAAGAAATACTGGGAAAGTTTAAAGTAGAAGGGATAAAACTACTTAATGATAAATATAAGGAGATAAAGCTTGATGGGGTATTTGTTGCAATCGGTCATCGACCAGATACAGATCTATTCAAAGGTCTTGTTGAGCTTGATGAAAAAGGGTATGTCCTGACCACAGCGACATATGCACTTCAACAATTAAATAGCAATTCATCAAAAAATCAGAAGTTTAATATTAAATGGAGCACTCAAACCTCTGTCGAAGGCATATTTGGAGCCGGAGATTGCGTTGATCACATTTATAAACAGGCCTCTACTGCTGCAGGGATGGGCGTGCAAGCATCACTTGATGCTGAACGATGGATTGAAAGTCAGATAGGATAATTATTATTAATTCTATTCAATACAAATATGAACGACATGTTACAGACGGCACAAAATACCATTATTAAAACTGGAAAAGCCATGGGACTTTCACAGGAAATAATTGATCGTTTGGTCGCGCCAAATGCGGTACATGAATTTACAATTGAAGTAAAAATGGATACAGGGAAAAAACGATTATTCTCTGCATTTCGTATTCAACACAACAATAATCTTGGCCCCTATAAGGGAGGTATTCGTTTTCATCAGAATGTAAGTCGCGATGAAGTACAAGCTCTTGCAACTCTTATGTCAATAAAATGTGCCGTTGCTGGGCTGCCATATGGAGGGGGAAAGGGTGGTATCATTTTTAATCCAAAAGAAGTATCAGAAGGCGAGCTTGCACGAATTTCAAAGGCATTTGCGAAGGCGATCACCCCCATTATTGGACCAGAAGTTGATGTTCCTGCACCGGATGTAAATACGAATGGACAGATTATGAAATGGATGACTGATGAATATATTAAAAATCAAAGTTCAAAATTCAAGTCAAAATATAAAAAAACACAGTTGAGTGCAACGTTCACAGGGAAGATGATAAAAGAAGGTGGGACGCTTGGAAGAACTGAAGCAACAGGCCGTGGAGGAGTCGCAATTACTGAAGCGCTTCTTGCCAAACTTAAGAAAAATCCGTCTGAGATGAAAGTCGCAGTCCAAGGATTTGGGAATGTTGGGTATTATTATGCAAAAATCGCGAATGAGCAAAAAATGACTGTTGTGGCGGTTTCTGATTCAAAAGGTGGAATTACACAGTTGCAAGCTCAAAGCTCAAAGTTTAAAGCAGAAAGACTTGATATAGAAAAAATAATACAGTGTAAGAAAGAAAAAGGCGAAGTGGCGGGCTGTTATTGTGTCGGTGGTGTTTGCGATATTCGACAAGGGAGAAAAATAACAAATGAAGAACTTCTCGAACTTCCAGTCGACATATTGGTTCCTGCGGCTCTTGAAAATGTGATAAATAAAGATAATATGACCAAGATTCAGGCAAAGATCATTATTGAAATGGCAAACGGGCCTGTTAGTGAAGAGGCATACAACTATCTCACAAAGAAGGGGGTTCTCATCGTCCCAGACGTCTTGGCAAATAGTGGAGGAGTTGCCGTCTCCTATCTTGAATGGTACCAAAACATGAAGGGTCAGACATGGACAGAGGAAAAAGTGAATAAAAAACTACATGTAATGATGAAAGATGCATTTGAGGAGATTTGGAAAACATATATAAAACGAAAGTCAAGTCTTAAACAAGCCGCATTTGAAACAGCTATTGGGAGAATGATACAGAAAATTAACTCAAAATCCTAAACTATAAATTCTAAACAAATTAGAAATCCTAAATAGGACAAAATTTTTGTTTTGAAATTTAGAATTTTGCATGATTTGTTTAAGTTTTGGGATTTGATATTTTGGGTTTATGTTGTCTATTTTTAAGGCCTTTTTAGTATAATAGAGGCATGGCAGATTTCAGATTGTTTGTTGCTTTTTTGCGAGAATATCTTCTTCATAAGGCTGTCTTGTTTAGTGTTCAATTTGAGGCTATTAAGGATATCATTGTTTCATTTCTTATTGCAAAACGGGGAAAGTATTCCTCTTCATTTTTAAATAGCTCACTTGTCATACTCGTCATCATCGCTGTCGTTGCTGGTCCAACAATCGCTGAAAATAACCCATTCTCCCCCCTTTTTACTCAAAAATATGACCAAAAAAATCAATCAAGCGTTGTTTCGTATAATCCATACGAAACAGCTTTATCGACCGTTATCTCTTCAAAACCTCGTGATAAAGTAGAAAACTATCATATAAAAAGCGGAGATACACTTGCCTCAATTGGGAAGAAGTTTGGCGTATCAGTCGACACTATTAAATGGGCGAACGATCTAAAAACAGACACCATAAAACCAGATCAGACGTTGAAAATACCACCAGTCACTGGAGTAGTCCACACAGTCGTATCAGGAGAGACAATTTATTCTATTGCAAAAAAATATAAAACAACAGCTCAAAACATTGTCAATTTTATCTTCAATGATTTTGCTGATATCGATACGTTTGCACTTCGTGCAGGGCAGACACTATATGTACCAGATGGCATCATCGAACCAGAACAGCCAAAATATTTTGCCCAAGCGCCCCAGTATGCAAATGCAATCGCCGGTCTTCGTGGATCATCTAATTTCATATGGCCCACATCGGGAGTAATTACGCAATATCCAACGTGGTACCACATGGCGTTTGATATCGCCAGCAACGGTGGACCCGCCATTATCACCGCTGACACGGGCACTGTAACCTATGCAGGATGTATAAATTGGGGATATGGATGTCATGTCATGGTTGATCATGGAAATGGATTCCAGACATTGTACGGCCATATGTCCGCACTCTCTGTTAGCGCAGGTCAAGCTGTTAATCAAGGTCAGCAGTTGGGAGTGATGGGGTCGACCGGTCGATCAACTGGCCCACATCTCCACTTTGAAATTCGCCTCAATGGAGTGTTACAGAATCCTCAGGACTATCTAAAATAAAGTAGGATTGAATAGTACTCCATATTTCTACGTCTTTCCTTATGCAAAAAACTTGCACAATACACTTTAATCAAATCCCAAGACATGTGAAAAACTTGGATTATTATGTACCCGCACATCTAGGTGATGTTTGCCCCCTCTGAACTTTAGCGTAGAGGAGCCTCTGGGCTCGCTGTCTTTGGAAGCTGAATCTTTGGCTCAACCTCCAAAGCTTGAGGAGTAGGAATGTTCAGCTGAGATGGCTTAGCTGAAGTATCTGCTGCTTTTACAGGAGCTTTTTCCTCAGGGATTTTTTTCTTGAATTCAATAAGGTCAGCTGCTGCTTTTTCATAATCAGCTTTTTCTTTTTTTGGATCAAGCAGTGAGAGAGTGTTCTGCATGGCGATGACAGCCTTCTGATAATCTTGCTTTTGGAATGCGGACCAAGCGAGATTATAATAGCTGTTCGCCCAATCTTGTTTTACTGCAATAGCCTGTTCGAATGCTTTTTCTGCTTCATCATAGTTTTTAAATGAGAAAAATATGCCACCCAAACTTACACGATACATGGGATTTTGTGGATCAAGCATAATTGCTCTTTGGTATGCTGATACGGTCCACGCATCTGCACCTTGTGCAACATTAATTATGTTGCGATATATAATTGCAAGATTTTCCCAATTTGATGCTTTTTGTGGATTGAGTGTCACCGTTGTTTTCGCTTCTTGAATAGCTGCTTGAATTGCTTGAGAAACCATTGTTCTCTCTTCTTCTGTCAATTGTGGTGTCTTTTTCTGACCCGTTACCTCATCAACCACTGGAGTTGCCTTTGATGCAATATTATTTGCGATAAGGAGATTTGTCTGTGAAAAATTTAATCTAAATCGTTCAACATATGCATTTTGCATAACGGCTTTTCGCATATTGTCATACACAGTCTTCACATTCTTCCCGGCAAATCCATCAAGAGATTTTTTGAAATACAGCTCTGCTACATAGGAACGTCCGACAAAATAGCCAGAAACACCGACAAAGAGAAGTGAAAAGGCAACAATAATGATATAGAGAGGAAGAATAGAGCCCATATTGAGAACGGTTGTATCCTCATGCTCTTCCTGTTTTTCATGATAGCCAATGCCAATAAGCCCGAGGAAAATGATGAAAAAGACAATGAGTGAAGGGGGGAAGAAAAGAGATATAACAATGAGATAGAGCACAGGAAAAATCTTTTTTATATCCTTACTCCCCTCAAGACCTCGCTTTATTTGTTGGAGAAATAACAAAACAAATGCAACTGTCCCCACAAACCCTGTCTCTGTGAAAATATGAAGAAAAGCAGATCGAGACACATTAAATGAACTGATTTGCCATAAAGGAGATATATTGTAGCCAGCATCTTTTACACGCGTGAACATTGAAGAAAAATTATCAACCCCAACTCCAAATAGAGCGGTAAGAGGTAGTTTTAATGTCTCAACTGCGGCAAACCAAGACAGGTTATAGGGAGGAAGGACTAATAAATCCTTAGTCTTTATTAGTATGAACGAAATATAACTAACAGCAATAAGTGAAAATACTAAACTTACAGACGCAAGAATTGTTGTCTTTTTTTCTTTTTTTGAAATAAGCTGAGAAAAAGCAAGAACTGCAATAAAACCTAAAAAGAGAACAGTATCAAGATAGCTTCCTACTGGAGTAAAATAGGGATCTTTTAATACCTGGAGAGCTGTAGGAAGAACTGCATTTTTAAATGGAGTAAAAAAATAAAAGATAGTTAGCAGAGCGGTGACAATTGATGAAAAATATACGACAGCATGTTTCATTACACTATTTTTCTCTCTTGAAAGTGAAAAATAGATGACCATAAAAGAAAAAAGAGGAACTAATCCCAATATTGGATTGAGCGCGGCTTGAACTTTATTTGGACTGACGACTGCAATTGAAAGGAAGGCTGCTGCAAATAGTAAAACGACCATTGCGTCAAGAGATCTTTTCTTCCAAACAATATGCTTAGTGATAACAAACTCAATTGCAGAGATCATCACAATAAGAAGAGCTCCAAAGAAGAGGAGGTACATCTTATTAGTAATAAAAAATTCTTGTGTAAAAGGAAGAAAGAAGAAGGGAAACAAGAACAACAGAAGATATAAAATACCAGACTTAATTCTGTTGATGAGGGGTAATTCTTGCTTCATGTATTGAAAAAGAAATGATAACGAGCACACCATATTAAGAGTAGGGAAAGGAGAAGAATTTGTCAATGACATTACGCACTTCTTTGCTTATCTTGCGGTAGGGTTGGCAGCCACACAGACAGAATAAGAAACATATATTTTTTTGTGATCACAGGCTGACTCATCAACAGTGAGACATACTTCTTCACTTCCTCCACATCCAACACATTTATTTGTGCTGGGATTAACACAGGTAAAGTCTGCTGAGACAGCAGTCTGTGCATAAGCATTGGGGCTGGAAACATAATAACTATAGCCATAGGTGGGGGGAGATCCACATGCATTTGAAGCTCCACATCCATATACGTCGGTTGTCTTAGAATATGTTGCAGAGAATTTTGTAAATATATAATACGAAGTGGGGCAGTTATAATTTGTTCCATATACCTGATAGAAATAGTCTCTTGATGGGGAGCTTGGGTCGCAAGCAGAGCCCACATTATATTTTGAGAGATCAGAAGAGGTAAGGGGAGGCTTTGTCATACAAAGATGACAAGTCCCATAAGCCCTTGTGAATCTTCCAACTGGTATGCTAGGATCTTCAACCATGTTGTAACACGCTTCCTTTGCAGTAGGGTAACATCCCTTATCGTTATACCATTCTTCGAATGCATTACGTAATAGATTAAGATCACTTCTGCGCCTTGTATCGTTTGATCGTGCAATTTGCTCTTGGGGTTTCATAAAAAGCATAATTCCTGTTGAAAGGACAATGAGAATTCCGATAACAAGAAGAAGCTCAACAAAAGTGAATCCTTTTTTTATATGTATATTCATGTATTAATACAATTGTATCTTATTTAATTGAATTCCTTGGAATAAAAAGTTGCCGCTTGGATAGAAAGAGATCGATGGAGTGGTACACCAGCTGGAAAAGACACTCCCAATACTTGCACGAACACGATATTGATATGCTCCGGAATACAATGCTTGAACCGAAGTTGTTGTATTTGCTGGGAGCATTACTGTTGGGACAAAAGCTCCACCATTACTTGATGTCTCAAGGAAATAGTGTTCTTCTATTGGTGAATTATCTATCCATGTAATTGTTGCTGGCCCTGCATTAGGCCCACTGATCATACAGTTTGTTGGAGCGGTTAATTGTGCAGTCTTAAAGATCACTGGAGCAGATGCAGGAGACCATATATTTGCTCCTCCAGGATCTTTTGCGTACGCTCGGATATAGTAGGTTGTTCCCATATCTAGCACTGTTTGTACAGTATATGTCCCCGTAGAACCTGAATTGTATGCAGTATTTGTCTGTGCATTTTGTCCAGTCCATCCAGTCTGAGTTGATGTCTGATCGAATGTCTGGAGATTGGCTGTAAATCCTGTATTCGTTGCCAGCTCAATCTTGTACTGAAGATAATCACCATTTGAATCGGTTGCGGTAACAAGAATTGCGGGAAGAATTGACACAGTTGATGGAGCTCCAGTGAGAGGAGAAATGATAGGTGCATTTGGTTTTTTATTTGTTACAAAAGACACTGTTGCCGATACTGGAGACCATATATTTGTTCCAGCAGGATCTTTTGCGTACGCTCGAACATAATACATCGTATTTGGGGTAAGAGCAGAGGAGAGAGTATATGTCCCCGTAGAACCTGAATTGTATGCAGTATTTGTCTGTGCATTTTGTCCAGTCCATCCAGTCTGAGCTGATGTCTGATCGAATGTCTGGAGATCGGTGGTAAAACCAGTATCACTTGCAAGCTCTATTTTATATTGTAAATAATCACTTTCTGGGTCGGTGGCTACCAAAGAGATTGCAGGGCTTAGGACAACGCCAGTTGCCCCCGCTACTGGAGAGGAAATTGTTGGTGCATTTGGCCATACACTTGTTCTAAATGAGGTGGTTGCCGATACTGGAGACCATATATTTGTTCCAGCAGGATCTTTTGCGTACGCTCGAACATAATACATCGTATTTGGGGTAAGAGCAGAGGAGAGAGTATATGTCCCAGTAGAACCTGAATTGTATGCGGTATTTGTCTGTGCATTTTGTCCAGTCCATCCAGTCTGAGCTGATGTCTGATCGAATGTCTGGAGATCGGTGGTAAAACCAGTATCACTTGCAAGCTCTATTTTATATTGTAAATAATCACTTTCTGGGTCGGTGGTCGTTATACGAATCGGTGTAAGTGCAGATATTCCGGTGCCTCCATTAATAGGAGATATGATGGTTGGAGTTGCGGATATTGAATTAAATGAAATACCCCAGTCTTCCAGTGTTGGCGCCACAGGTGCACTTAAGAAGTTTGCTCTCAAATAAAGTATAGGGTATGTTGTAGGATCTATCCCTGGATTTATAGGAGAGGAGGTAAATCCTGCAGTATTTCCTGGGAGCACAGAGTCGGAAAGGAGGGTTGGCAAGCCACCAACATCAGAAAGGATTTGATAGGTAATATTACCCCCACCAATTACATTATTAAATTTAAATTGTGACCAATACATATCTGTAGTTACAGACGTGAGGTCTGCTGCAGTGATAGCATTAGAGGTGAACGATCCAGTGAGATTTGCACCAGAATTTATATTGTCAAAATAGAGGATTGTGTTGTTATTTGCAATATTTGTAATCTTAAATGCAAGTTTTGTGACTGCATCTCGTGAAGTTCCTGCTATTCCAGAAATATCCCATACTTTTTGTTCCCATGTGTTGGCATTGTTGATGGTGAATGGATATGTCTGTTCACCACTTGCTGCTTCTCCAAATTCGAAGCGAGCAATGCTCCCTGTGGAGTTTGAACGGACCCAGAATGTAAGTGTTGTTGAAGCAGATAAATTTGTACTACTGAGCGTACGAGTAATAGTACTATTGATAGAAAGAGATTGAAAGGCAATCATGTTGTCTATATAAAATGTATTTGCTGCATTAGCATTAACGACCGTAACTATTATTCGATCAATGGCATTTTTGTCAGAGTTGGGAACAGAAGAAAGATCAACCTGCACTGTTTGGAATGTATTTGCGACAGTGATATTTGGTGTAACAGTTGTTGTAATTCCATTTGAGTTTCTCAGACTTATTTTTATATTACTTCCCGTACGAGATGCACGCATGTCGAAGGAAACACCCACTTTATTTGAGAGATCAAGAGGGGAGGCGATAGTCCGAGTAAGTGTTTTATTCAAACTGATCGTTTTTTGGGCAATACCTTTGAGAGCATACGTGCCTTGAGTCTTAATGCTTGATTCAGAGTATGATTGAACTGCGGCTGAGCTTGTTGGATAGCGGATAATAACAACACCTTGATATCCAGTACCTCCTAAAGCGGCAACTCCTCCATTAATATCTCCAGCTCCACCACCTCCACCACCATACGATGTTGCATTACGGCCAGGAACGCCGCCATATCCGCTTCCTCCTTGGCCACCTCCACCAGTGCCTCCCAGTCCAGGATAGTAGGCTCCATAAGATCCTCCTCCACCACCACCTGAGTACACAACTGAAGAACCAGATATATCTTGTGTTAAGCCAGCACCACCATTGCCACCTTGTGTATATCCTCCCTGTCCTCCCTCACTTGCTCCACCACCACCGCCAGCAGCATATTGAGATATGCCTCCACCAATAAATCCATTTCCAGACGCGCCCCCAGCCCCTACCCCTGCATCACCACCTGCAGAACCCGCATCTCCTGTAATTCCATTGAATGATGAAGCTACGCCCGCACCCCCAACAATGATAGGATAAGAAGCAGAACTAATATTAAGAGCAGTATTTCTGACAACCTCACCTCCGCCTCCTCCACCACTTGCTCCTACACCACCCGGCGTATTTCCTCCACGACCTCCACCACCAACAACCAAAGTGTCGACGGTGCCAGCTCCATTATTACTGACAACAAAAGCTGCTGGAGAGGTAAATGTATGAAGAGTATATCCACCTGCATTGGTAATCGCTCCTCCTGTTGCGGATAAGGTGTTTTCAGTGAGAAAGGCAGATTGTGCTGTAGCATCTGATGAATATTCGAGAAGATCAATGGTACTTTGAGATGTGCTTGGCACAACTTTTATTGCACCCGTGCCTTCTTCTTTGAGCACTGTTTCCTGAGAAACAGGTGTATTTACAAGATCAGAGCTAATCCAATTGGCGACAGTGTCTGCGTTATCGAGTGCAAGCGCAGGTGCGATAACAACATTATTATTTACGCCACTTACAGAGATATTACTCGATTTTGTATTGTTCGCAAATTGATCAGCGTGGGTTTGGAACCATGAATTTACATTGAGAGACGTATCGATAGTAAGAGATCGAGTGGTTGACCAATCTCCCCATGTATTAGATCCTGAAGGATCAAGTGCACGAACGTGATAGAAATATGTCGTATTATTATTTAACGCTGTTTGGAATGTATATCCAACTGTGTGACCGGAGGTAAATGGATTTGTGGTCCCACTATTTGTTATATCTACAAATCCAGGAGCACCACCGGATATGACAGTGGATGAAGTATTTGATCCTCCGGTGCTGGCAGCAATATTGTCAACATACAGGAGAGCGCCTCTACTATTTCCAGTAATTTTAAACGCAAGTTTTGTCACTGCATTACGAGATGCAACATCAATTCCCGATATATCCCATGTTTTTTGTTCCCATGTATTTGCCGCATTTATAGTAAAAGGATAAAATTGCTCACTACTTGCTGCTTCTCCAAATTCGAAACGAGCATAGCCTCCTATTACGTCCGATCGTACCCAGAAACTAAGACTTGTGGGGGAAGTGAGATCGGTGCTATTTATTGTTCGGGTAACTGTGTCATTTTGAGATAAATTTCCGCCTATTGAGATTATATTATCGATATAGAAGGTATTTGCTGCATCGGCATTGACGACAGTGATAATGATTTGGTCAATTACATCTCTGTTTGTAGCGGCAACTCCTGTAAGATCCAACAGCACCGTTTGGTATGTATCGGCCGCTACTATATTTGGGGTAATTTCAGTAGTAGTTCCCGTTGTATCATGGATGCCGAACTTAATATTACTTCCTGTACGAGAAGTACGTATATCAAATGAAAGTGCCTCCTTAGCTGAAAGATCAAGAGTGGGGGAGATAGTACGAGTGAGCTTTTTATTCAAACTTAATGTTTGGAGAGCGACGCTTTTGAGGGCATATGAGCCCTGATTTTTAAGGCTTGCCTCTGAAAAGACTTGAAGATCATATGATGTGGGATAACGAACAACAATAATACCGGATCCACCACTTCCTCCAGCTGTTTGATGGCCTCCTCCTCCACCTCCACTTCCAGTGTTTGCACCGCCGCCCCCTCCATATCCAACATTTTGTGTTCCTAAGGCGCCATTTCCTCCAGCATTAAGAC